>Ga0265314_10000037_pt1 | contig 225790 bp, 185 predicted proteins | sample 4126metaG_FD_203106 | JGI IMG/M metagenome (GOLD analysis project Ga0265314, IMG submission 203106) | Rhizosphere microbial communities from Carex aquatilis grown in University of Washington, Seatle, WA, United States - 4-1-26 metaG | ecosystem: Host-associated > Plants > Roots > Rhizosphere... | reverse complement strand
TACCGGGCCAAAAGTACAAGTTACGATTGTGTGACAATCACAACCCTGGTGCGGTACTGGCCACCGTATCCCCGTCGGCGACCGCCACTCCCCACGGCCTCAACTCAAAATGAGAACTGCTGCTGTTGGTGGTGCTTGACGGTCCAACCGCTCCAGGGCTTGCCACGGCAGCGTTCTCCACCCCGTTTCGCCTGGTGCGGGCCGTGGAATCGGAACGGGGCGATTCGCTGATGGTTGGTCCCAAAGTCTTGCTGGCAGATGCTGAACTGGCCGATTGGTCACCGCTGAAGTTCCAGCGCCATTACCTGACTGAATTGGTTGACGGTCACAAAGATGACGTGATGCTCTCGTACCAGGATGGCTCGATTGCATTGGCACTCAGCGCGGTTGGCGAAGGTGCCGCCGCTTTTGCGAATCTTCCGCTAACGACTGACGGGAGTAACCTGGCCGGCAGTCCGATGTTTCCGGCGATGGTACAGGAATTAGTGCACGCCCTGCGCCGAGGGCAAAACGCCCAAGGAGTTACGCCGGGCAAAACGTGGGTGTTGGATGCGCCGACTCGGGGGGATGCGCCGGTGGCGGTGAGCGGTCCTGGTCAGCGTGAGATTCCGGTGCGAGTAATCGCCAGCGGACGGGTAACGCGGTTGGTGCTGCCGGTTGCCGGAGAGCCGGGCGTCTACCTGGCGAAACAGTCTGGCGAGACAGTCGCTGCAGGTGTGGTCAATCCCGACGCACGCGAGAGCGATACTCGTCCCGTCGTCTTGTCGAGCCTCAAGGTTGGGTCGAGGACAACAACAACGGTCGTCGCCGACGAGGAGGAATGGCTGTTGACGGGGCGTAACCGGCCGTTGTGGCCTCCGCTTGCGGTCGGAGCGGCGGCTTTTTTGGCGCTGGAGTTGCTATTCCTGAGCTTGTGGCGCGAGCGATCCACTGGGGGAGCACGAGCGGCATGAATTGGTTGATTACACCGGTCTGGAGTTTGCGAGCCATAGCCGGGGCCGCGTTAGTATTGGTCGTGATGACCGGCTGGCGGTGGTGGCGCGAACGGGGGGGGCCGATGTCCGTCGCGCTCCGAGTGATGGTGATTGCGGGGTTGTGCTTCATTGCGCTGAACCCCCAGGCGGTATTGCCGCGCGAGCACCGAACGAAACCCAAGTTAGTGATCGCGGTGGACACGTCGGCCAGCATGGCAACTCCGGACGCTGCAGGTGGCAGCCGGCTCGCGACGTCGCTCAGTATTCTGACGAACGCCGGGGTAGTGGCGGCCCTGGACCGGTCCTTTGCGCTGGACGTGCGACAATTCGACGCCAACTCGCGGCCAGCCAGCCTGACGGCGTTAACGGCCGCGTCTGCACTTGGCGACGCGAGCGATGTGGGGGCGGCTCTTTTGGGCGCCATTTCCGATCTGAATGACAGCAAATCGCAAGCCGGCGTGCTGCTTGTCTCGGATGGCCGTGCCACCGGTTCGGGCGCCATCGACGCGGCCCAAGTCGCCCTGGCCCGGTCTGTGCCCATCTGGACATGGTGCCTGGGGGGCCGAGTGCCTCGACACGATGTTTGGGTCGAGACCGCATCGTCGGAGGCGATGGCATTTAGCGGCGCCGAAGTCGAGTTGGGCGCGACAATTCGCGCCGTTGGCTATACCAATCGCAGTTTCAAGGTTGATTTTCTAAAAGGTGATCAGCTCCTCGATTCAAAGGAAGTGATTCCCGAGTTACGCGCGGGCACGACTGGAGAGGTTCAAGCCGCCGCTCGAGTTGTGTTCCGGTCCAAGGCGCCGGCTTCAGGAGAGGAGCGTTACGTTTTTCGAGTAGCCTCGCAACCGGAAGAAGCAGACGTCGCCAATAACGAGCGTGCAGTCTTCTTGCGCTCGGTGGGAGAGAAGGTCCGGGTGCTGCTGGCGGAAGGTCAGCCTCATTGGGATACCAAATTTCTGGTGCAAGCGCTCAAGCAGGAAGCCCACGTTGATTTGACCGCGGTGTATCGGCTTAACGCCGAGCGTCGGCTCACGGTCGTTTCGACGGCAGGGAGCGATACGCGAGTGGATCAAAACCTTTTTCCACGCACCAAGGCAGCCCTTGAGGCGTTCGACATCGTTGTCTTGGGGCGAGGAGCAGAGGCGTTCTTCGACACCAGCACGGAATCTCTGGTTCCTGATTTTGTAAATCAGCACGGAGGCAGCGTTGTATTCGCGCGCGGGAAGGCTTACGGGGGACGGTTTCAGCCTTTTGCCAACCTAGATCCGCTGGCGTGGGGGGAAGGGACGGCGCCGGTGGCCAAATTGCGGCCGACAGTGGCGGGACGGGAGAATCCGATACTCGATCTGGGCGCCGCCGGCACGCTGGACGAACTCCTGGATCGGCTGCCGGCGCTGGAACATGCCAGTGTGACTTTAGGCGAAAAGCCCCTTGCCGTCGTCCTGGCAGCGGGCGTGGAGCCCGGGGCACCGATACTCATGGCCTACCAACGCACCGGCCAAGGAAAGGCCTTGAATGTGAACGCCAGCGGTCTGTGGCGTTGGGCCTTTCGAGAATCGGGCCAACAAGAGAGCGAGTTGGCCTACCGGCGTTTTTGGATATCTGTGCTTCAATGGCTCCTGTCGGGCAGCGAGTTTCTGCCCGGCTCCGATTTTGCCCTGACAAGCGCACGGCGGTACTACACGAGCGTGGAGGCGATGCAGTTCCTGGTCGCCAGTCGCAACATCGACCGAACCAATTATCAACCGAGACTGGTCATCGAGGGGAACGGCCGAGCGGTGGAAGTCGAGCCCCGGGCGCGGGGTGAACAGTTTGTGGCCGAGGCTGGACCGTTTCCACCGGGGCAATATCAAGTGACTCTGCGCAACAACATTGGAAGACCCAACCAACTGAGCCAGCGGGTCGAAGTTGTCAGCGCGTCGGTCGAGAAACAGGAACTCAGCGCCGATCCGGAGCTGATGCGGCAGTTGGCAGAGACGTCGGGTGGGCGTGTGCTGGGTGGCGAGGAAGTAAGCCGGATGCCTCAGGTTGTGGAACAGTGGGAGGCAGCCCGTCAACTCGCACATCGGCAACAGCCCTTGTGGGACCGCTGGTGGGCCCTGCTGGCAATGATGGGGCTGCTGGGGACGGAGTGGTGGTTAAGGCGGAGGGTGGGTTTAGTATGAACGAGTCTCCACCGGATTCCAGAACCACAGACAGGAATGGAGGGATTCCTGAATTGCGAACCCGCGCTCTGGGTTGGCTGGCTGTGTGGGTGTCGCTAGGACTGCTGGCAACAGTCGCGGCCCTTGGGTTGGGACTGGCACTGACCGATGCAGCGCTCGACCTTCCAGAAGGGGTTCGGGCAGCCACGGGTTGGCTCATGGGCGCCGCGGTCGTGGTGGGATTGATTCTCGCACGGCTGCCGGCCCGACGGCTGACCGAGGAACGAGTCGCGTCGCTTTTCGAGTCCGAAAACGCGTCGCTCGGCACCAAGCTGACCAATGCGGTGCAATTATCGCGGGACCCAGGCGCTTCGGCGGTGGAACAAGTCTTGCGCCGGGAAGCCGTTCGCCTAGGCGAGAGGGCGGCGACCGGTCTTACCGCCTGGCCAGTTTTCCAGCGTCGGATCATGGCAGCGGCGTGGCTCGGGGGAGTCGTAGGCGTGGCTTGGCTCGGAGTCATTTGGGGGGAGCGCGAGGTTTTGCAGGCCGTGTGGCCCCGCTTCACCGATCCCCGCGGAGACCATCCTCCGTTCAGCCGATTGAGGTTGTCGGTAGAGCCCCAGGAGGGGCAGGTGCTCTACGGCGGGCGGTTGGACGTTCGAGCAACAGCGAGTGGGCAGCCGACGGAGAAGCTGTGGCTGGTCGGTGAGGTTGGCACCAATATCACGCGCGTGATGATGTTTCTGGCACCGGACAAGAGCTTCTTTCAGACTCTGTCCAATCTGCGCGACCAAGGAGTGTACTTCGTCACCGACGGCCATGCTCGCAGCCACCGGTATCCTATTCATGTCCGTTACACGCCGCAAATAACCCTCGTGGAGGTGACCACGGTCTTTCCGGACTATACGGGGCAGCCGTCCAAAACTGCGAAACTGGCCGAAGACGCCCAGACTCTGCCGGCCGATACGCGAGTGACATTTCGAGTGGCGAGCAACCGCCCACTGAAAGGCGGCACACTTACGCTCGCCCCGGTCCTCGGAGGGAAACCAACGGAGATCGCCTTGGTGCCTGAGCCGGCAGCGACAAACCGGCTGGGGAACGGATCCCGGCAGGAAGGTGGACGCCCCGCAGGCCCTGTTGCCGAGAACCAAAAAGGAAACCAGGCGCAAGGCAGCGGCGGCTCGATTGACAACCACCGAGTCATTGGCGGGTTTACACTAGTCGAACCGGTGGCCTTCACGATTTCAGTAGAAGACGTAGATGGGTTGAAGTCAGCCGAGTCACGCCGGGGACGATTCAACCTCAAGCCCGACCAACGCCCAAGGCTCTTGGTCCTTGAGCCGGGTCGCGATGCCGTGGCGACACCGACGATTCGGGTGCCCGTTCGGGTGCGTGCGGAAGACGATTACGGAATCGCCAGGGTGGCCTGGCTGCGCGGGTTAAACCGTTCGACCGAGCGCGCGCTGGCGATGAAACTCAATCTCGAGCCGGATGCGCGGACAGTTCAGGCGATAGGCAGCTTCAACTTAGACAAATTGGGGGTGCGGCCGGGCGACGTGATCGAGTATTACTTCGAAGCGGCGGATAACTACCCCAAGGGTCCCAACATCGCCCTGAGTCGCATCTACCGGCTGGAAGTGATCAGTGAAGAACAATACAAGGCGATCCTCCGCCAGGCGGCGGCGCAGAAGGCGCTGTTCGAGCCGTATTTTCGGCGAGGCGCCTGGTTGCGGCGCCTGGCCGAGCATGCTCGGGCACTGCAACGAAAGGCCCAACAGGACAATCCGGCCGATCGGGCGGGTACCAGGCAAGAGGCTCTGGCCATGGGCGAAGACGTGGAGAACTACCTCCGGGAACTGGCCCAACTTATCCACGAGGCGACGATGTTTGACGTGGAACAGTCGTTCCGCGAGACCCTCGCCCGGCAACACACGGCGATGGAACAAGTGGCTAAGGCGATGCGCGAAGCGACCGCAGGTGGACGCCTCGATGCACGGGCGATGGCCGAGGCGTCAGCTGCGCTTGATTTAGTCAGCCGTGCCGAGGACGAGGAGATTAGCGATCCGGCCACCCGGATTGCAGCCGTGGCCAGCCTGTTGGCACGCGCCAATGACTTCGTAAAGCTGGCCTCTGAACAAGCCACTCTGGCACAACTGCTGAGGCGGTTCAGTGAGCGTGCCAACAACCTCTCGCGGCTCGAGCAAATGGAGATCCAGGCCATTGCCGAGCGCCAGGAGCAAGTGAAGAAGGGATTGGCCGCTTTGCTCGCGTCGTTGCCTGAGTTAACGGCCAAGCTGACCGACGAAGAGAAGTTCGTGCCGTTGCGCAACGAAGTGAATGCCTTTCTCAAATCCGTCGCGGACGCCCAGATTGAACAAACCTTGGACGAGACAGCGCGCTTTCTCGCGGAGCCGGATCCTTCCCAGGCCTTCAAGTGGGCGCTGGCGACGGCGAACGAAATGGACAAGTTAATCAGCAAATGCAGCAGCGATCTCCTCGGGCCCGCCAAGGAATGTCTGCATTTCCAGCCCTCTGTGCAAAAGTCCATGGGTAACACCTTGGAACAAATCCTTGCCGCGATGGGATCCCAGAATGGTGGGGATGGAGAAAATGGGTTCACCTGGTTCAATCACGATATCGGCGTGTACGGTCCAGACATGGAACTGGCGGGACCCCAGGGTGGCGGTGGTCGTGAAATTGAGCGAAGCGGCGGTGCCGGTGTTGTCCGTGTGACCGGTGGAACTGCAGAATCTCCGCCTGTTCCGACCACGAACAGCCCGGCGCGGGTCAAGTTGCAGCCAGACGCCAAGTTTCCGTTGCGCTACCGCGACCTGGTGGGAGAGTACTTCCGCGCGATCGCAGAGTCGGACCAACCTGAAGGATCAAAACGATGAGCGCTCGTAGTCTGATGACCAGAACAAGATCCGGTCGCCCGCGTTGGGTGAGGCTTGGTGCAGCGCTCTTAGGCGGTGTGCTGGCGACCCTGGGCGCAGGTGGCGGAGAGAGCGGCAGCGACGCGGTCGAATGCGCCAATGTCATTTACGCGGGAACAAAGAGCTCGGTTTGTTTCAGTGAAGAGTTTCTCTCCGCGGTAGCCAGCGAGACCAGCATCAGCACGTCGCGCAAGTTCAGGCCGGTCAAGCTGGGCGAGCGGGAGCTCTTCCGGTTTCCGTTTGCGGTGATGACGGGCGAGGGTACGTTTGCGCTTACCGAGGACGAACGGCGCAATCTAAAGCAGTACCTGGAGAAAGGGGGGTTCTTGCTAGCGAGCGCCGGCTGCAGCAGTCGCGAGTGGGGTGAGTCGTTTGTGCGTGAATTGCAGTTGGTATTTCCTGACAACAAGCTGGCCGACGTGCCAGGGGACCATCCGATCTTTCGCACGGTGTATGACATCAAACAGTTGGACATGAGTCACGGCGGCGAGGGGAAGCTGCAAGGACTCACGCTGGGCGGCAAGATTGTGGTCATCTATTCGTCCGATGGCCTCAATGATACGGCGACGATGCACGGCTGTTGCTGTTGCGGAGGCAACGAGATCAAGAACAGCCAAAAAGTGAACGCAAACGTCCTGGTCTACGCGCTTCTTCAATGAATGGCGGGTTCCCAAGGCTGTCAGTTGGACTCGCGGCTTGGGTCGCTCCCCGAGCGATCGCGATCGTGCTTACGTGGTGTCTCAGCCTCAGTACTCCTGGGACCGCCGCGGAGCCGCCAACCGGGACACCGACATTCCACGCCAACTTGAAAATCGCCGCCGACGCGGCGGCAGCAGACCATTCGGTTGTGCTGGCGATCTTTGGAGCGAACTGGTGTGGACCCTGCAAAGCACTCAAGACCAGGACGCTTGATTCAGCTGAATTCCTGAGTGGCGCGGGAGCCGTCCATATCGTGGAGATCGACGCCGATGAGGAACCCGACCAGGCGCGCGACTTTGCGGTCCAGGCGTTACCCACGCTCTTGTTGATGACGGCGGAAGAAAAGATTGTCGCCCGCCGTGTGGGCTTCGTCGACGCACCGACCCTTAAACAGTGGATCGAAGAGGGACGAGGGCGAGTCAAGTCAGGCGAATGGCAAGGTACGGCATCGAGCGCGAGGCTGGACGACTTTGTGAACAAAGCGGCGGCCGATCGACTCACCATTGATGATCTCAAGCGGCTGATTGAGTTTCTCGATGAACCGGATCCCTCGGAGCGCACGGCTGCGGGGAAGCTGCTGGTGTCGCAGCGGGAGGATGCGGTCGCGCTCCTTATCGAGGCGACTAGTAATGCGTATCTGGGACGACGAATTGCGGCCAGTGAGTTACTCGAGCATCTCGCTCCCACGGCGCCGAAGTTCGATCCATGGCGGTCGCCTGAGGAACTGGGGGACGCGCAAAAAGCGCTGCAAAAGTGGTGGGCCGACACCGGCAAGTTACCGGCGACGATCATACCAACGGCCGTGGATCCGCTGACTGCCGGTTCGATCAACGCAGCGTTGGCCGCGTTGCGAGGGAACGACATCCTGGCACGGACCGAGGCCATGTCGAAGCTCACTGCTTATGGAACAACCGTGCTGCCGATGATTCGGGAGGCCATCAAAGCGGGCGAACAGCGAGGAGACCGGCGAGCTACGACCCTCCTGGAAGACGTGCGGTGGGCGATTCTAGTGCCCGATTCCCTGGAACGAAGGACCGATGGTGTTCGTGCGTTTTTGGCTCGTGGAAGCGGGATGGAACGTCAAGCCGCGGCGAAACGATTGAGCCGGGGAGGACGCGAGGCGATACCGGCCTTGGGCGAGTTGGTTAACGACGCCGACGCATCGGTGGTGGAGAGCGCGATCAGGGCGCTGTCCAACATCGGCGGCAAGGATTCGATACCGGCCATGGCTTCGCTGCTCAAGGCGGCCGACAGCAATATCCGTATGACGGCGGCACAGGCCCTGGGGCATACGAAGAATTCCGACGCCGTCACGCCGTTGCTGGCAGTGCTTGATGACCCAAACGAAATCGTGGTGTGCACAGCCCTGGGTAGCATCGTAGAACTTTTGTCCGACCGTGGCTATTCAACCTCCAAAACCTTGCCAGGCGGAGTCGGAACGGGAATCGGGGCTTGTTTGGCAGATCCTCGCTGGCGCGTGCGTGCAGCCGCGGCCGAGGCGGCAGGCAAATTGACGGCCAAGGAACTGATGGCTCCCCTGACTCAACTGCTCGAGGACAAAGACGGGTTTGTGGTGAAGAACGCCTTAACAGCCCTCAAAGAGCTCGGTGCGACGCTGGAAGAGAAGAAGCTGGTAACGCTGGCCGGCCGTCATCCAAATCTTCGATCTGACGCGGTTGAGCTACTGGTAAAGATGGGTAGTAACGAGGCCGTTGGCACGGTGACGGAGATGTATCGTGCCGGCGGCGTGGAGGACCGTCTGGCCATTCTGCAGGGCCTGGGCGCCAATGCCGGGGTCGAAGGCGCGGAGTGGCAACCATTGCTGGCCCTGGCAGCAGTCGAGCCCGATGCCCGATTGCGTCGCGCAATGGTGACGGCGACGGCCTCGGTCTCCGCGCAGACGAAGGCCCAGTTGATCGGCCCGCTCCTCTCGGATGTCGATGGAGAGACGCGGATTTTGGCCGTGAACATCGTTTTGTCGGTCGTGGGTGGCGAGCGTTTAATGATGGGAGGTGAACGTCGTGGCGGCCTCTCCGGTTGGTCAAGTTACCTCGCTGGTTATGACCCGTCGGAGATCTTCAATGACGATATGGGAGGTGGTGGAAAGAAGGCTAAGACGAACGCGCCGAACACGACCGTCGAACAGATCGCGGCGTGGCACAAGGTGCTCACCCAACCGGGCGCTTCGACTTCCAATCCGGTAGTGGCTTCGGCCATCTACGTGACCGGGCACACCAACTTGGATCTGCCCATTTTGCAGGGTGCCCTGGAACGGGCCGATCCCGCCAGCATAGATCAACTGCTTCGCTCTCCAGCGCTGGCGGCGGTTGTGCCTCGGTTGCCGTGGCCTGATGGTCGCCCAGTCCTGGACCGGATCTGCAAGTCCCCTGCTCTGTTTGTGCGGTCCTTGCCCTTCAGCTTGAAGGCCGTCCACGAAGTTGCGGACTATTTGCTCGATCCCGAACGCTTTCGGGCATCGCTGGAAGGCGCGTCCGGGGATGAGCTCCAAGTGGCGTTGTCCCGCCTGCTGAACGAATCACAAAAGGGCTGGTCACTGTTGTCGATTAGCCCTCAGGCGGCGGCCGTGCGCAACGCCTTGATCGAGGCCAAGAACCCAGCCTGGCGGGCGGCGGCGATCTACGCCTTGAGCTGGCGGAGCGATGGCAAGGGCTTCTCCGCCTTCGAAAAAGCGTTAAGCGACACCAATGCATGGGTGCGAGTGGCCGCGATTTCGGCCATCGTGCGGATCGCCAAGGACCGCGAGACGGTCGAGGCCCGAGTGGCGCCCTTGCTAGCGGATTCGGACCCGCAGGTGGCTCGGCGAGCGGCGATCGCATTGCTTGAGCCAGAATGCCGTGCAGCCGCAGGCTTGAATTCCGAATTCGACAGTTTCCAGTTCGACAACGCAGTCGCCGGCTCGTTTTCAAGCAGCTTTGACGGTGAACAGCGTCCACTCGCCGTCCTGGAGCAAAAGCCTACATTTCTCGAGGAAGCTCGGCGCCGGCTCGGCAGCCACGACCCCAAAGATCTGGTGGCCTTTGGATTACTCCTGGCGCAGTACGGCGACTTCAGCGAGGTGGAGCGCATCGTGATGGACACTTCCCAGACGAACGATGAAGAGAGAATGTCAGGCTCGCCGTCGTTGGCCGCCATCGCGCTGAGTCGAGACGTCAAATACCTACCCCATTTGCGCAAAGCGGCCGAACAAGCGAAGGAAGAATACCAGTATCGGCCCATATTGCAGGCCCTACGAGGGATTTCGGGCCCGGGCGCACGAGAACTGCGCGTGGAGATCAACCGCCGGCTCCGCGGGGCGACCGAATAAGGACATCTTGGTGAAATGGATTGAAGCAAACAACTGCGGCCAGACTGAGGACGGCTTGGGCAAGAGACCAGCGGCCGGGTACCCGCATAACGCAAATCAAAGGATTACCTCATGAAAAGACTTAATTGGTGTTTGGCGCTACTCACCACCGCTTCCTTGTGTGGATGCCTGCAAGTGAAGGATGAGCTAACGATCCAAGCGGACGGATCGGGCACCGTGCGATTGGAAGTACAGGCTGCCGTGGCCGATACGATGATGGAGGGAATGTCCTCAGCATTTGGCAACGGAGCGACTTATCCGCCAACCAGTGAATCTCAAGCACGCCAGATGTTTCCGGCCAAGACATTTGCCCTCAAAGCGGACGAAACGCAGGACGGGGACCAGAAGAAATTGATGGTTGAGGCGAGCTTCAAAGCCATCAACGATCTGCTAGCCAGCCCCTACGCGCGGCACCACCAACTGACGCTCAAACTCGAGGACGGCACCTTGAAACTCAAAAGTCTGGGAGGTGGGCAAGTGGTGGCGCGAGCGATTGGAGCCAAGTTGGGAGGTGAAATGGCGCAGTTCGCCCCATCCGGAATTGAGGATCTGCAGAAGAGGAAAGACCAGCTGCGCTTCGAGTTCCGAGTAACGATGCCAGCCGCAATTACGCAGGCCAATGGAACGAAAGAGGGAAAAACTGTCGCCTGGGTCATCGAGCGCGGCAAATGCAAGGATGATGACGAATTTGCGAAGCAATCGGCGGTGTTGCTGGAGGCGCAGTGCTCGGCAGGAAGCTGGACAACTCCGCCGGTTACGCCACCTCGGCTGGCACTCGGAACGTTTAATGAGTTACGCGCTGAGTCTGTTGCCAGCAGCACCCCCCCACCGGACACGAACCGAATTGCTTCGGCGGCGCGTTTCGTGCCCCTGTCGCTGCGTGTGACCCGGTCGATGGATCTCAGCGGCGAAGGCAACTCTCAGGGTAGTCAAGCCGAGCTGAGCGGCGTCGTTGTCTTGCCCAATGAACTGGCACCGTCGCAGTGGGGGTCCATCAAGCTTGAAGAAGCGGTGGATGCGAAGGGTAAGAGTCTTGTGCCCAAAGAGGACAGCCCTTCGGCCATGTCCATGCGCTTCGGAGCAACCAGCTTTGACGCCACCGATCAAGAAGAAAACGAGGATTCAGCCAAGGCGCCAACTGAGCTGCAGCGCATGTTCAAGCTGATGTTCAATGCCCCGGAATGGAAGGTTAAGAGGATTGCACGGATCCGCGCCAGCATTCCGCTTCAGTACCTGGGCGGTTCGGAGGTGGTGAAACTGACCAATGCAGTTCCGGCCAACCGTCTAATGGACATGAGCAATCCTGCCGCGATTGCGGGTTTCGGTCGCGAAACTGGACAGCTCAGTGACCCACGCCTCACGGCCCTGGGAATGTCGGTTGGGATCCAAATGGCGATGGTTCAAAGTGGCATGGTGATGCTGTCGCTGGAAACCACCGGCGCGAAGGCAACGCTCATTGACGCGCAAGTATTCGACGCTCAAGGAGAGCCGTGGCCGACCACCCTGATGCGGAGCGATTTGATGGGTAACGAGGAGCACTCCTCCCAGGTGATGGTGGCGGGACAGCCCAAGCCGCCGCTGTCCCTGGCGTTGGTAGTGAGTGGCGTAGGTGCCACAGTGAATTTGCCTGTCCTCATGGAACAGGTCCCGTTAGGCGGCAACTAAGTCGAAGGAAGGCGAACGAAGCATGAAAACGTTGAAACGATTGTTAATCATCGGATCGAGTGTGGTGATGACTCTGGCCAGCGCAGTCGCCATGTCGTGGGGCATGCGAGGCAGCGAAGGAGACACCGTCACGACGTTAAGCGTGAAGTCAGATGGAACTTGCGTATTTGTTACCGACACCAAACAGCCGCGTAAAACTCTCGAGATGCAAGTGCGAAGCTGGGATGGGATTCGTCGAATGCAGGAAGGGGTGGACGAAGACGACTCAGAAGATGAGGGAACAACGGGCCTTGCTTTCAAGATGGATCAGAAGCCCTTCAGCGACGAAGAACTCGTGGCAAAAATCCGCGCCCTGTCCGCTACTGATGCGTCCTCGTTTGGAGAGGGGATGTCACCTTTTGGGGACGAGATTGAGCAGAAAGTGGAAACGGTGGAGGTCAGTTCCAACTCGGTGAGGATCGTCACCAGCCGGACGTTCTCGTCCTTGATAGATCTTGCGAGTGAAAACGTGGGCGGCTGGGGCCCGAATTTCGCGATGCTTGAGTTCGAGAACGCTCGGTTTGAGATCGACGCTAGTAAACAATTGCGACTAACACTGAATCCGTCGAAAGACCTTCAACGATACGGCAAGATGATGCTTCGCGGGTTGAAATCCACCAAGGCCAAAATGACCTGGAAAATCGTGATGCCTGGGAAAATCAGCAGCAGCGGCTTGCCGCAAAAAGATGAAACCGCGACCTGGATTGAAATCGACTCCACAAACAAGGAAGGACTCGAGGCGGCAATCAAGTTATTTGGCTCTCCGCTGGTGATCGCCTCCGAAGCAGGCAACATCAGCTTGCCATCGCCAATGGAATCGAAGCAGATGATGACCGGCAGGCGCCGGACCAGCGCTGCCGTACCCGACTTGCCGATAACCGATGCTGGCGCCGGCTTCGTCGCCGAAGCCAGCGGCCTCACGGTGTCGACGGTCTATGTGTTTCCCGAGGGTAAGAAGCTCACGAAGACCCAGACCTATGGGAACATGGAGGATGGGCAACAAGAAGGGACTGTTGTACAGGCGAAACTGTTCCCTCCCAAAGGCAGGACAATCCGGTCCGTGAGCGGAGCCAAGGTGCTCAAAGCGGCCGACAATCTCGGCCGGCCCGTGCCAGCTATGACCAATGAAACCGAGGCAATCGATGTGGGTTACGCGGAAGTGATGGCAGAAATGGAGGATATGCCCGGAATGGGTCGAGGTAAGAATGCCGGTGCAGCGAGGTTTCAACTCCAGCTCAACCTGCCGACCGCAGACGCCCAGTCAATCGACGAAATTGAAGCGGAGGCCATTGTGCTCACCATTGGAGGTTGGAAGGAAATGACCATCACCAATCTCCAGGCAAACGCGACTAACGCCATCGATCTTGGGGAGATTCTCGCCGGCGCGAAATTGTACGTGACTAAAGTGGCCGCTCGAAAGCAGCGCACAACGATTCGCGCCCGCCTGGAAGGGCCCGCGGATGTGAACCAACTGGACTTGAAAGTCCTCCAGAGCGGGGAGATGGGAAGATCCTCGACGACCTCAGGACGGACGTCAAATACGGGGGGCAAGACCACCAGGCAGGTGACGATCGAGAGCTACGATTTTGGCAGGGGCAACACTGAGAAGGGAGTTTTGCCGCCGCTCATCGTTCGCTTGCCCCAGGACCTCAAACGCGAACGAGTCAAGTTCAAGCTAACCGCTCTCGATTTGCTCTGACGCAGGTAGTGCAACTTTCTCATACACCCAAAACAGGCGCTTGACGCCTCATCACCGTCTGGGAGGATATCACCTGACCCTGCTCAATTAATGAATAACGCCCATTGGGAGCCCTTTCCCTTTTATGAATGATAACTCCCGCCTCCGCGGGCTCACCATCAACACCAACAACACCAACATCATGAACAGAAGATCCTTTTTGGGCACCGCCGCTGCCAGCCTCGCCGTCTCCGGATGGCTCGCGCCAATGCGCGCCGCCGCCGCCATGGCGAGTGCCAGCGGCATCAAACTCCCCCTCGGCTTCCAGTCGTATGTGTTCCGGGAGGAGATCTCCCAGAAGCCCCAGGAGACCATGAGTCAATTGGCAAATTACGGGTACAAGACCGTGGAATGGTGCAGCCCTAAAGGCTACCAGGGACCCTTCAGGCCGCTGGTCAAATACTCCGGCAAGGAGCTGAAGAAAATCACCAATGACTCAGGACTGGAAACCTGCAGCTGCCACTTCGTCTGGAACGAGATCATGGATGACAACAGCCTCGCCGAGCGCATCGAGTTCGCACACCAGTTGGGATTGAAGCACATGGTCTGTTCCGGCGGACTCATGGCCAAGAGCAGCGATGAGGTCAAGAAGCGCTGCCAGCAGATGAATCATTTCGGGGAGATGGTGAAGAAAGGCGGGATGGTTGCCGGATACCACAACCACAATGGTGAGTTCGACGAGAAGCTGGATGGCCACCCGCAATACGACCTCATGCTCGAACACCTCGATCCCGCAACCGTCAAGATGCAGTTTCAGGTCGCTGCGATCACCTCAGGTTACAAGGCCCAGGATTATTTCCGCAAGTTCCCCGGTCGTTTCATTTCGGCGCATCTTCAAGATTACGACCCGAACGACCACAAGAAGGAAGTGGTGATGGGTACGGGCATCGTCGACTGGAAGGATTTCTTTGCCGCGGCGAAGGTGGGGGGATTGAAATACATCTTCGTTGAGATGGAATCCAACCCCGCCATCATGGAAGGGTGCGCCAAGTATTTGAAGAGCCTGGGGTGATCATCGGGTCGTCCCTATTCCGCCGTGAGCGCGGCGAGAGGATCGAGCGAGGCCGCGCGGCGCGCAGGCAGCAGGCCGCTGAGGAGGCCTACTAGCAGGCTGACGGCGAGGGCCAAGAAGACAAACTCCATCGGCGTTTTCACTGGGAGGGCGGGGACGTAGAAATGCAGGAGTTGGGCGAGCGCCATGCCCAGCCCCAGACCCAGCACGCCGCCCAGGGCGGATAGGAGCGCGGCCTCGCTTAGAAAGAGGAGCATGATCTGAGTGGGCGTGGCGCCGATGGCCCGGGCCAGCCCGATCTCCGAGGTGCGTTCGTTGACCGATATCCACATCATGGTCAGGATCCCGATCGAGCCCACGAGCAGGGAGATCGCCCCGATCCCGCCCACCGCCAGGCTGACGATGCGGATGATCCGCCCCAGGCTTTCCAACATGCCGGTTTGGGTGGTGATCGTGAAATCCTGCTCACGGTTGTGACGTGCGATCAGCAGGCTCCGGACTCGTTCCACCACGGGCTCGACGAGCGAGGCATTGGGAGTCGACACGTCGATCTCGTTTAAACCCAGGTGATTGAACAGCCGCCGAGCCTCCGCCACCGGGATCCAGGCGGTGTCGTCAATGTCGTAACCCAGGATCTGGCCCTCGGGCTCCATCACCCCAAGCACCAGAAAGCGCTCCCCCGAAATGCGCACGTGTTGGCCGAGCGAAGTCTCGTCCCCGAAGAGTTCGTGCTTCAGCCTGGGGCCCAGCACGGCCAAGGGCGCACCGCGCCGCCATTCCATCTCGGGCAGAAACCGGCCGCCCCCGACACGCATTCGCCAGACTGTTGGGGCCGCTGCGGTGACGCCATAAACGATCACGTTTCTGGTTTTGCCGGCCCGCTCCACTGGCGCCGTTCCGACCACCACCGGAACCACCCGCTCCACTCCGCTGAGCCGCTCCAGCGCCGTGGCGTCCTCCAGCGTCAAAGGATGCACGGTGACCCCTAGGGCGCCGGGCGCGCCCGTGGTTTGGACCCTCCCGGGGGTTATCTTCACGACCGTGGTGCCAAACTGGGTGAACTCGGACATCACATAAGCGCGCGTCCCCTCGCCAATCGAGGTTAAGAGGATGACCGACGCGATCCCGATGAGAATCCCCAACATCGTGAGAATCGACCGCTGGCGGTGGAACCAAAGGGACTGCCAGGCCAGGCGCAGCAAATCCTTGAAGCTCATGCCTTGCGCCTCATCAAGGCTTGAACCGGATCCAGGCGCGCCGCGTTGCGTGCCGGCAGAATGCCGAACAACAGTCCCACCGAGCAGGACACGACCAGGGCCGCCACGATCGCCCACGCAGGAGAGTGGATCGGAAAATCCGGGTAGAGGCGCTGCAAGCCGCTTCCTGCTGCCATGGCCAGCACCAGCCCGAGGCTCCCGCCGGCGGTCGAAAGGACGGCGGCCTCGACCAGGAAGACCGCCACCACCTGCGCCTGGGTCACCCCTAACGCTTTCAGGAGACCGACCTCTCGGGTCCGTTCAGAGACCGAAACCAACATCACGTTCATGATGCCCAGGCCGGCCACCGCTAGCGAAATGGCCGCGATGCCGGCCAGAGCCGCCGTAAGCGCGCGCAGGATTTGATCGAACGTGCTGAGCACCGCATCCTCGGTCAGAACGGTGACGTCTTCCAGCCCCGCATGGCGTTCGCGCAAGACCGTCAGCGCACCCTTCTCCGCTTTGGGAACTTCGTAATGGGAGCCCACCTCCGCCAGGATCCGAAACAGGCCGGTCCGGTTGAACAAGCGCAGGGCGGTTTGCACCGGAATCTCGACGACGTCGTCCATGTCCATCCCCAGCGAGGTCCCGCGCGGCGCAATCACCCCGATGATCCGAAACCGCCATTCACCGATCCGCACCCACTGGCCCAGCGGGTTCTGGTTGGGAAAGAGCTCCCGTTGGAGTTTCGCGCCGATGACACAGAGCGCGGCGTCGGGCATGTCCGCGGGCAAAAACCGTCCGCCGGCCATTTTGAGGTGGCGAATATCGAGGATGTCGTGTGTGGCGCCCACCACCGCCGCCTCCCGGCTGCGTTCGCCAGCCAGGAGCATGGCCGTCCCAACGGCCAGCGGCGCCACGCGCCGGATCGCCGGCACGCGCTGGAGCAGCGCCTGGGCGTCTTGCATCGTCAGGTCGTGGGGCGCCGTGCTCACAAGCGGGGCCAGCCCTTTGGTCTCCGTCTTCCCCGGAATGATGATCAGCAGATTCGCGCCCAGCGACGCGAACTCGCCGGTGACGTAGAGCCGGGCTCCCTCGCCCAGGCTCGTCAACAGAACCACCGAAGCGACCCCAATGGCCACTCCCAATAGTGAGAGCGAGCTCCGCAGGCGGTGCCCGCGCAAACCGCCGCCGGCAAACCGCAATAAATCCAGGAACCTCATGCCGCACTCACCGACCCTGGTTCGGCGGCGGCACGGATCGGCGCGCCTTCGAATCGTTCATCCGAGATGACTTCGCCATCCGCCAAACGGATTCGGCGCCGCGCGCGTTCCCCAACCCGCGAGTCATGCGTCACCACGATGAGCGTCAAGCCCTGCCGGTTCATCTCCTCCATCAAATGGACGATCTCCCGGCCCGAGCCGCTATCGAGGTTGCCGGTCGGTTCGTCGGCGAGAAGCAGCCCGGGGCTCATCACCACTGCGCGCGCGATTGCCACGCGCTGTTGCTCCCCACCCGAAAGCTGGTCGGGACGATGATCGGCCCTCTCGGTCAACCCCACGCCGGCGAGCGCGTTATGCACTCGCTGCCGCCGCTCCTTGGGAAGAACCCCGGCGAAGACCATCGGCAACTCCACGTTCCCAGCCGCCGTCAGCCGCGGCACGAGATGGAAAAACTGAAAGACAAACCCGATCTGGAGGCGGCGCAAACGAGACAACTCGTCCTCCGTCATCCGGGCCGTCTCCTCGCCGGCAAAACGGTAGGAGCCCGCAGTGGGCCGGTCCAGGCACCCGAGCAGGTGCAGGAGCGTGGATTTGCCCGAACCGGAGGGGCCCATGACCGAGACATACTCGCCGCGTTCGATCCGGAGGTTGAGTTCCTTCAGCGCGTAAACCGGACGTCCACCCACCACATACGTGCGCTGGACCCCGGTCAGTTCAATCACTTGTCCACCTCCCCGGTGATCACGACCCGGGCACCGCTCTTCACCTCTGGGCGGTCGAGCGACACGACGACCTTTTCGCCGGCGGCAAGCCCGGAAGTGATCTCGGTGAAATTCCAATTGTGCAATCCGGTGGCGACCTTCTTCTCTATCAAACGGTCGCCTTCCACCACGAGGACCCGATTGCCTTCAAGCAAAGCATAGGTCGGGATTCGCAGCACCTTGTCGCGTGCTTCCAGGAGCACCTCGACATCGGCGGAAAGCCCCGGCAAAAGGTTGGGGGGCAATGGTGAGTCTTTGAATTCCGCCTCCACCCTCAGGGTGCGGTTCTGCTCCTGGCGGGTCTCCACGAACGACGAAACGTAGGTCACTGTGCCGGCAAAGGACTGGCCTCGAAAGGCGTCCAAGGTCATCCGGACCGGCAACCCCACGGCAATCCTGGCCACGTCGGCCTCATCGATCGGGGCGCTCACGTAGAGCGCCTGCGCATCGATCAAATCCACCACCGGCGGAATGAAGACGCCGGGCGGCGAAGGGCTGATCCACTCGCCCACCTCGGCGGTAATGTCCAGCACCACGCCGTCAAAGGGAGCGGTCATGACGGTCTTGGCAAGCGTGGCACGCGCCAGGTCGAGGGAGGCCTCCGCCTGGCGGATGCGCGCCTGCGCCGCCTGGGCGGCCGCGGCAGTTCCCAACGCTCGGTTGCGGTCCATGTCTTGGGTGGTGGCCGAGACCACGTTATCCCGGACCAGGTTCTGCGTTCGGTTCCAGACCTGCTCCGCCAATTCGGCGTCCAGCCGGGCCTGCTCCGCCACCGCCTTGGATGCTTCCAGCGACCGCTGAGACAACTGCACCTGCGCCCTATGTTCGCTGTCATCCAAGCGCAGCAATACATCCCCTCGCTTTACCTGCGAACCTTTCTCGACAGCCTTCTCACTCACCAACCCGGCCAGGCCCGGGCTCATCCCAGCGCGGCGACGTGATTGCACGGTGCCGGCCCGCGAGTTCACCACCGTGTTCTCCACGCGTCCAACCTCAACCGGATGCACCGTTACCGGGATGGCGACGGGACGGAAGACCGTCACCCGCAGCAACCACACCCCCGCCACGAGCACGGCAATGAGGCCCAGGGTCTTAAGCCACCGCTTTGGGCGAGCGTTTTGTTCGATCAATGCCACGGACTTTAGCCCCCGCCGGGGACCGAATCAAGGCTGGGCCGGAGCCGAGGAAAGGGCGAATTGTTCCTGTGATCGACCCGGTCGATCACGAGATTCATGGACCGCCCGGCTCGCGCACCAGTGCTGATGAAGTCGTCACCGAATACGTGGCTGATGCCCCCCTGAGCCATAGCCATAGCCGCTGTACCGAATCCGTAGTCGATGGAGCAGTTCTAGTCACAAATGGACCGATGCGGAATCACACGGCCCCCCGATGTCATGTTCACTCTTTTGTGACTCCGGGATCTGGACCCAAGAGGACCCGAAAGGATCAGAAAATGGCCAACCCGTATCAAATCTGCCCGGGGCCAGTTAACGGCTTTCGGACGAGATCTGGAAGGAATGGGCACGCCCGCTCTAACGGCGGATGATGGAGCGGCGAAGTCCGGCCGCCGCGCGAGAGGCTGAGCGCCAGACCTTCAGCGCGCCACACCTTCAGGGGATTTGGCCGCAAAACTCTCCGCCGTGTTGGGGTCGCCGCTGCCGGCGTACTCGGCGTGGCGAGGGTAGGGAAAGAGGGGACGAGTAAGCTTGGCCCTGCCGGACTCGGTTCTGGAGGCGGTTACTTTGTAGGGAGGTTGCGCGTGCTCGACCCAGTCCACAATGGTGGAAAGCCAATCCACGTCGGAGGCACCGGGACCGCCGCCACAATGGAGACATCCAGGAACCATGAACAGTCGGCAATACTCAGCCGCGTTTGGATCGTGGGCTTGAAGCAGGCGGTAGTAATCAACCGTGGCCTGCGCCGGCAAGGCCGGATCAGCCCAGCCATGCCAAATGATGAGTTTGCCGTTGTGCGACTTGAAGGCGTCGAGGTTCGGGCTCGTGGCATTGAGGTAAGACGCGGCCAGCCGAGTATCCCGTTCAAAGTTGGAGAAACTGTAGCCCGAATAATCCCAATCGGGATCATTGAACACCAGGCCCTTCCAGATCTGGGTGCCGAAAGCAAACATCAGGTCAGGCACATGATTCTTGGCGACCATCGGTGGCACGGACCCGGTAATCCAGGCTATCCATTGGTCGGGATCGCATTCCGCGCCAGGACTGTAGCCGGGATAAATCTGGACGTCGCCGTTAAACGTTCCCCGGTAGATGGCTGCAAAAGCATGCCGCTGTTCCTCGGTGATGCCCGACACTTTCGACAGGTCGAAGTGAACCGAGGGCGGATCCTGGACTACCCCATCTTTCAGTCCGTCCTGCGCATCGCACTGTTCGATAATGGAGGCTTGTAGCCGTTCAAGGGATTCCTTGGTGATCACCGGATGGTCCAATTTGGCGGGATCCGGGTAAAGGACCTGGGCGATGGCCACGGACATGGCGGCGAGCCCAGTCCAGTTGAACGCCGGCGCCCCCGCCACGATGCCGTCAAAATCCCCGGGATAGCGCTGCGCCTCCATCATGGCTTGCCCCCCGCCCCGCGAGCATCCGACAAAATAGGAATGCTCGGAGTCTGCGCCGTAATAACCCCGGATCAGCGCCTTGGCCACTTCCGCCGTTCGATGCACGGCGAGGTGGCCGAAGTTCACCTTCGCCTCCAGGTTGTCGATTGCCCATTCCGCCATATAACCGGTCTCTGAATGATGTCCGGTGTCGGTTCCCACCGTTGCGTAACCGCGATTGACGGAACCCCGGGCCGAGTTCTGCACAGTGCCGACAAAACCTCCGCCGCCCCCCATCACGAAGCGTCCGTTCCAATCCTCTGGCAAGAGCAACTCAAAGCGAATGCTGGCGCCGATAACGCCATTGACCGCGAGATAGCTTCTGGGATTCTTCGCGTCCGCCGCCACCGGCTTGACGGACTCAAGAACCACGTCCGGCAAACGCAATTGCCGGACGGCCTCCACACTCAGCCGGTTCGTGGATGCCCCGAAGGAGTTACTGCCGACCAGCAGCGAAGCGCAAACGGCAAACTGAAGGATCCCTTGGCGGATTGGCTTCCAAGTGAGCCAGGCTGAGTTCAATGCATGCGGGTTCATGGCTCCAGCCTCGCCATCAGGCGGGAATTGGGCAAGGGCGAAAAAGCAGATGTCTGTCCCCGCTAATCCTCTTCAGAGAGGCCAGGTTAGTGAGAGCGCGTGACGGCGACGTAAAGGCGCTCCGGGTCCCGGCAAACACTGGGATTACAATCTCCCGGAAACCGGGTGAAGTTCACCACCGCGAGGCTGGGGTCCCAGCTCAGTTTCCAGAGCGTCTCGTTCGCAATTAGTTTTGGTCGATTTGCCCCCACTTGCCCCCTCTGGCCCCGAACAGGACCAAACTCACCGATCCCTTGATTCTATTGGGTGAGATCGACCTCGTGCCGTGGACTCAATGGAACACAAATGCCCCCACTTCTTTCCGCCGGGGGTGACAAACGGGGGTGACAACTTGGGCAAGGAAACGCCCGACCTCAACAGCTCTAGTTCTGTCAAGGCAGCCCTGGGCGCTTGGCGGGCGGTTGGTAGCCGACGTTCCAATACAATTGCCAAAGGCGGTCCGGGCTCACGGCTTCAACGTGGCTATCGAAGAACGAAACGTTTAGGGCGCCAGGCAGCGGTTTATTGCGCGGCCAATAAGTTGGCGGAGGTTCAGGCCGACGTCCGTGACGCGGTGGGCATAGGGCCTGCAGACCGATGTTGAAGTCGCCATTTACGAGATTCGTCGGGGGGATGTCGCCAGGACTTGGCCAAGTGAAGTAGGAGACGCCATCAGCAAGGACGGGCGTGAGGTTGGGTTGGTAGATCTGGTCCTCAGTGAGAAAGGAGCTGGTATAAGGCGGCGGGCCGAGTTGTGCCGAGGCGCTAAACATCTCGCCGACCAGCGTGTAGCTGCCCGCGCGCTCGTTCGGCCGGGCGCTGGGACCGAGGTCATTCGTCAGCCGGCCATTGGCGTTCCAGATAGCGGGCCAATCCCAAATACGCCAAGCGGCGTTGACGGTGCCCATGCAGCCGACGGCGAGACGCAGAGCACGAGGGTCCTGGCGCAGAGGCGCCGCTGGGCAAATCCATCCGAGATCGGGGCGGCCAAATTCCTCGTTCCACCAGCCCGCGATAGCCGGTTGATCCAGCCGTCCTCCGTTCTGTTCGCGAACCATTCGGTAGCGAAGGCCAATTTGGCGCTGATTGCTCTGGCAGACCACTTGATAAGACTTCGCCTTCGCGCGATTAAGGGCCGGCAGCAGCATGCCAGAGAGGATGGCAATAATTGCGATCACGACCAGCAGCTCGATCAAGGTGAACGCGACGGTGGGACGGTCCTTCTGTGCGGCCGGCATTGCCGGTCTTCGGTACTGCGGGGAAGGCGCGTACATCGGAGGACAGCTTCGCAGAATCCCCTAACCCGTTATCTACGGACTATTGCAGGACCTTCGTTAAAAGCAAGCTCGCAGTCAGGTGGACGAGATAAAAGTGGTAAGTGGGTTTGACCCGCCACCATCGCCAGCAAGAGCGGGTGATCGCGGCCGCAACTTTCAGGCGAGGCCCACGTGTCGCCGTTTCTGGCGGCTCCAGATTGTGGGAATCCGCCATTTACGCAACATTTTGATTATGAATGGTGCACCCATCAGGAGTTGAACCTGAAACCTTCTGATCCGTAGTTGTTCTCTTGACTGTAGCAGCCAGTCGTGGCAGATTGCGCGGGATGGTAGGAATCAACGGATTACGAAGCAATATGGCCTCTTTATGAACCCAGAGCTGCGACTGCCTACGACTAAGATCGACATGGAAAGTGTCCAAGATGTGTCCAAGCAGTTTGGAGAGGCATCGCAAACACTCCTGGCTGCGGTTCCGGTGAAGGATGGCACGGTCACGGATAAGGCGCTGAGGCCATCTGAGCAAAAGTCAGATAGCCTAGGAAAAGCACACGCCAATTATTGGCGGCGGAGGTTGTATCACAACACCTACACCCGCAATGGCAAGAGCCTCGCGGTTAAAGAATGGAACGTCAAGATCCAGCACCTGGGCCTACGTAAAAGCTTCACGCTTCGCTCTGCTAACAAGGACATCGCCGCCGCCGAGGCAAAGGACATCTATCTGGCCATCGTGTCAAAGGGCTGGGCAGCAGCCGAAGCCGTCTACAACCCCGCGATGGTCTCCCAAAAGGATGACCCAACGCTGGGTGATTTTCTTACCGAAGTGGAAGCCAAGGCCAGTTTAAAGCCGAAGACATTTCGGAACTACGCAAGCTGCTTCCGCACTATCGTCGGTGGCATACTGAAGCTTGTCGATGACAGGTCCAAATTCGACTACCGCTCGGGTGGCCGCAAGAACTGGGTTGCCAGCGTAGATGCGACAAGGCTGGCGGCACTGACTCCTGACCGAGTCCAAGCGTGGAAAGTTGGATATCTGAGGTCCGCTGGTGACAGTCCCGCTGCCCAGGCCAGCGCGAAACGCACTGTCAACTCCTACATCCGGTGCGCGCGGAGCCTGTTCGCTAAAGGCATCCTTAAGTTCATTAAACTTCGCCTGCCTCAACCTCTGCCGTTCGATAGCGTAGAGCTGGAGGAAGCAGGATCGATGCGATACAAGTCGAAGATCAACCCCGAATTGCTGGTGGTCGCCGCCAGGAACGATCTGCGCGCCCAGCACCCCGAATCCTATAAGGCGTTTTTACTCGCTTTGCTTTCTGGCCTTCGCCGGTCGGAGACTGATCTCCTGGAGTGGGACGCGATTGATTTTCCCGGTAGCCGTATCTGGGTCGGCAACAGCGAGCACTTCGACGTTAAAACTCAGGATTCGGAAGATTTTGTCGAGGTCGATCCTGAAGTCCTCGATGATCTGCGCGCATTTAAGAAAGGCAGCCAATCGGCGTTCGTACTGAACTCGCACCTGCCGCCGCGTGACGGTCTTGATCGCCAATACTACCGATGTGAGCACGTCTTCGATCATCTAGTGGGATGGCTGCGGAGCAAGGGCATCAAGGCCAACAAGCCGATTCACGAGTTAAGGAAAGAGTTCGGTTCGCTGGTTAACCAAAAACATGGGATCTACGCTGCGAGCCGAGCGCTGCGGCACAGCGACATTACGACCAGCACCAGACATTACGTTGCCAAGAAGCAAAGGTTCACGGTCGGCCTCGGCCATCTCCTCACGCAGACCTCGATGCCTACAGGCGTCCCCGAGCAGCCCAAGGAAGGTGTGGCATAGCCCATCGTTGGTTGGCCATCGGTTGATCGCTGGTCCACGATTTTAGGCAACCCAAGGTTCACGTCCTTCAGTTCCTGAAGGCCCCGCCGCTTTTCTCGGGCCTGGAGAAATCCACATGTCGTCTTGTTGGTTTGGCGCGGAATGATACCGGCGTCTTTGGTTACGGGATAACTAGGCGGGTCGAGGGATACCCAGCTGCTAAGAGGCGGGCGTTTTACGAGCCTGCCAGATGGCGCACACCACACAGCTGGCAAACCATGCAGCCAAAAAGCGGACACCACAAGGTCTACTCAATCTCAGAATCGTAGTGGCGATGATCAACACTGACGTTGCCCGCGCCACTGTCTCAACCGTGCTTCAACGATGTCTAAGGGGGTAGAAATTGTTTACAAACCTTCACATCTCGTAACCTTCCGTTAAAAGACCGTTCACCGCCACCACTAGGCCACAAACCATTGATTTTACAGGGCTTTGATGGCCAAGGGCAGGTTCGATGTCACGCTCCCTCTAAGCGATTCTCCACCGCTCGGTTCCACCTTGTGCCGTGCATCACATCCGAGCACAACGTTCCTCAGGAGTGCGCAAGTAGCTAGGGGGTATGAAAATTAAAAACATACCAGAACCGGCGACGCACCTGACCATCGGTCAGTTTGCGGCGAGACTCAACATCCACGCGGAATCGGTGCGCAGGTGGCTTCGCGGAGGGCGACTCAAGGGTGTTAAAGCAGGTAGTCACTGGCGCATACCACTAGCGGAATTGGAGCGGATTCAAATGGAGGGTGGCATATGAGCGACCAGGAGGAAAGCGGCCTCCAGGCGGAGGTAACCGCCAAAAAGGCCAAAGGTCAGACCGAAGACACCCTAACTACAACACCACCTGGCTCTCAGCACAACGATAAGCTCACTGGTGAGCAGCTAAGCCGAAGGTCCTACCACGCGATCCTAAATCGCCTACCTAAATGCCGTCGCCGTGTCCTGGACGCCATGCTGCGGCTCGGACGGCCCGCCACGGCGAACATGATCAGCGAGTGTCTGGGCGCGAACAAGAGACTTGACTGCGTCAATGCGAGAACTCGCCTGCTCGAACTGGCGCGGCAAGGGTTCGTCATCATCGACCACGTCGCCGAGGACCCAACGACGAACATGAAGGTCCGGTGGTATCGGGTTGCTCAGCCTGGTGAGCAGGAAGTGCAGGCGCTGCCCAAGCGGGTGAGCCGAGAGGTTCTCGAAATCGAGAACAACATGTTTCGGGAGGAGTTGGCTAAGCTGGACGACCTGGTTCGGCAATGGGAACGCTTCTGGGAACGCAATAAGCCACAGGCAGACGGTCGGAATGTGCAAAAGAGCGGAACGCCATGATCCAACCCTGCAACCAAAGGGGCTCCTCCCCGCCTAGCAGGGCGTAGGAGCGGCAACCTAGTAGCGCTGATCGATGAACGCAGGGCCGAACTCACTTGCCCAGCCTAAGCCGCTTCATCGTTGAACCCAATATTCATGCCCGAGAAGGTACCTTCGATGGTGCCGCTCGCTGTCGGAGTTGGCCTGATTCAGCCCTTCATGGTCACCAGAAAAATTTTGTTTACGATTTTTTCTTCACCACGTTTGGTTATGCGCATGATTGCGGCAGGCTGGGTCGTGGAAGTCCGGCGCGGAGGCCCAGGCCGTGAGGCCCTATTTGATTTCCAGTCGGCCCAAGATGCCTATGCGCGGTTGAAGCGCGGCGAGGAGCCGCCGCTCCTGCCGTGCGAGATCAGGAGGCGCAAGGTATGACCACGCCTGCGATCTTGGCCTCGACTTCGCAAAAAGTGGCCTCGAAACCGGAACGGGTTGGAACGGTTTCACACCGTTTGGATGAGGACCGCCGTAACACCGTGGTATGGGTGCCCATTGCGGTGAATTACGGCAGCGACGCCGATCCACCGCTGATCATCGGCTTTGACGCGGAGTGGAAGAACCTGGGTGAAATCAACCGCATCCTGAGCTACCAAACTTTCTCGTTCAGCGCGGACGGCAATTCATGGCCTGGGATTGTCATCGCCGAAGGTAGGCGGCTCCGCCTGCCCCAACTCATCGCCGCCGTCCTAAAGCATGGTCTCGGCATCGGGACCCTTAAAGCATGGCCCAGGCGGGTTTACCTGGTCAGCCACTTCTCGCTGGCTGACTGTGTAGCGTTCTCGGACTTCGATGACTTCAAAGCAGAGTTTGACTCCGTAAGGCGAACCCTCATCAGCATCCGCAAGCCTTTGTCCATCGTCTGCTGGGACACCCAGCGGCACGAGCACCGCATCCTGGTCACGCTGCGGGACTCGATGCTCCTGGCACCGGCAGGCAAGCAGGCGCTCAAGCAGCTGGGTAAGCTAGTTGGTATCGAAAAGCTAGATCTGGAGAACGACGAGATCGAGCACATGGACGAACTGCTGGAATTTCACGGGGAGCGGTTCGAGGAGTACGCGCTACGCGATCCGAAAATCTGCGTTGCGTATGTTAATCAGATAATGGCCCTGAACCAACAGATCACCGGCAAAGCTGAGATTCCACCAACGCTTTCGAGCGTGGGCGTCAACATGCTTTTGCGCCACTGGAAGGAGCATGGCTTCAACGAGAACGCCGTCTTGGGCACGGAACTCGTGACCGAAAAGAAGTGGTCAGAGCCTTGCCAACGGAGCATCCGCCGCCAGCGAACAGTGCCAACCGAAGAAAGGCGCATGTTCGAGTCGTTCGGCGGTGATTGTTACCACGGCGGGCGCAATGAGCAGTTCATCTTCGGCGCTGGAACTGAGGGCGTCTGGACGGACTACGACCTGTGCGGCGCTTATACGACGGCCATGGCCCTCATCGGGATGCCAGATTGGCGTGCCATCCGACACACCCGCGACTTGGACGAGTTCCAGCCGCATGTCATGGGCTTTGCCCGTGTCCAGTTCAAGTTCCCAGATAACACGCGGTTTCCGTGCCTGCCCGTCCGTACGGCACATGGATTGGTGTTCCCCCTCGCTGGGATAAGCTACTGCTGCGCGCCGGAGGTTTACCTCGCCCAGGGCCTCGGCGCTCAAGTTGAGATTCTGAACGGCGTCATACTCCCAGCCTCTTCCGACCACCGCCCGTTTGAGTCCTTCATCGTGGCCTGTGCCAGTGCTCGCCGGTCGCACGAGAAGGGCTCGTTGTTCGAGCTTTTCTGGAAGGAGCTGGGTAACTCGACCTACGGAAAAACCGCGCAGGGGTTAATGGAGAAACGCTGCTTCGATTCACGCTCGGGCAAGCACGTGAACCTGCCGCCAAGCCGCATCACCTGCGCTTACTTCGCCGGTTACACCACGTCCTTGGTCCGGGCGACCCTGGGAGAAATACTGGCACGGCTGCCGCTCCATGTTGATGTCTGTAACGCCACGACAGATGGGCTTCTCTCGACCGCAACCGACGCGGAGGTCGAGGCGGCGACCCAGGGGCCGATCTGCCGGTTGTTCGCTTCGGCGAGAATCCGAATCTGCGGCAACCCCACCATTCTGGAGTCCAAGCACCGTATTGCCCAGCCGCTCGGCTACAAAACGCGCGGGCAGGGGACCTTGAAGCCCATCGAAGGCGAGAAGATCGTGCTGGCCAAGACTGGCCTGAAGGCCCCGAGGGATTTAAAGGACGAGGCCGCGCAGAATCAGTGGATCATCGAGACCTTCATCAATCGCACGGCTGACTCAAAGCAGGCCATCTCAGTGTTGAGGAACCTGCCAGAGATTTGGAAAAACGGCGGTGATCTGGTGCCCAAAACAATCGAGCGCCGGATCAACATGGACTACGACTTTAAACGGAAGCCCATCAGCCCTTCGATGCGTCCAATCAACGGAGTTGACCACCTTTACTTCGACACAGAGCCGTGGGGCGCGGTTGAGGAGTTCGGCAAATGCCGCGATGCCTGGGACTCCTTTCAGGCCGGAAGGCGTGTGATGAAGACCCTCAATGACATGGCAGACTTTACGGAATATCAGGCTGCACCCCGCGTTCAAGGGATTCAGCGGCCTGGGCGGAACGCAGCGGTTACCCTCGCCAAGCGCATGTTCCTGCGCGCCTACGTGCGCTCTGCCTGGGGGCTCGACGCCAAGGCCGTGTCTTACTCCGCACTTGCGCGCTGGCTGACGGCTGGCGGTTTCCCTACCACCAAGGAGGATGTGGAAAATGCCCGTCGTCCAAACGCCAAGCTGGTCGAGCGCCTGGTGGTAAGGCATTGTGCGGTGGATCAGTTCATCACCTTGGTCCAGTCGGAGTTTCCATCCTTCGAGGCGCATAACTTGATCGCGCCTTGAGCTGAACTTGGCAGGATGGACAGTAGGGTTCGTCGCTTGAACGTGCGGAGGGATTTTCACGTGCCGCGACAGCGGCATGCCATCCCGTCAGCTTCTGCCTAGTTGTATAACCATAAGGGTGCCTTTTGCTGGTTGCTCAGCGGCGATCTTGGTTACTCAGGGCACTCGCTGGGGAGAGCATCAAGCTGCGCGGCGTGATCGCGTAGGAAGTCTAGCAATTCAGAATAGGCAGAACCTCCTGGTTTGTCAAGGTCAAAGCCGCTTTCAGAAAGGAGCTTGTTAAGTAGCGGCTGGTCTGGAATGAAACTCCCATTCTCGAACCTGGTGAGTGTTCCAGTATTGGGAGGCAGGCCAACCGAAGCCTCGACTTCGGCTTGGGTTAGTGAGCCATCACCAGCGGTATAGGCTCGGGTGGTCTTGGCGAGCATGCCGCACACGAGCTTTAGGGATTGAATGTGCTGTAACAATAGGTCGGCGGAAGCTTTCCGTGGGATGTTTGCTCTAGCAGCCATAATAGGTTGGATTTGCAGTTTGAGGTTGCGCGGTGCGAATTAACTGACAACCCAGGTTGCTACTATGGAGGGGGTTATGTCCAGGGATAAGCTGCGCGGTCATTGTCTAGGATGGCATGTGCTAGGGTTGGAGCACAGCGACGACGCATATCCCTTCCGGGCACCAGGCTAAGGGCTGGCCTGGTACTGGGCGATGCCAGGCAATTCGCTCGTGATCGCTCACTGCGCCGTTATCGTCAACTGGTTCAGCATCGAAATCGATGCCCTCAATGCGGCGAGCGGCCTACCAGATCGGCGGCAGTCACCAACTTGCGCCCCTGTTCCTCAGCACGCCCCAACTTGTAAGCGCCCACACTGGCCCCAGGCAGTCAACCTGGCTGCTTCGTGCCAGATGGACCCAAAAACCATCACCTAGAGCCTGCCAGGCGCGTGGCTCCATCCAGTAGCACTCGGGTCTGACTGCGCGCGGACCAGCGCAATTAGCGTCCGTTGCCGTCAAAGCTGTGGCCGCAACCCTCAGCCGGACTACCATGGCCCCGACCGTGCGCGTGCTAGGTGCGCAACCAGCGATGGGCTACCCGCATTGCTTATCACGCCGAACAGGTCCGTCCAGGTCGTGTCATCCGCTCGGAGGCTAACCGCAGTCAGCACGAAGGCCTACGGCGCGGCGACCATCAAACGACCACGCTTACGCTTCTGCTTTCCCTTACCGGTAGCGCCGAGGCCCGTGCCGTTTGGTTGGAGGTTTCTCGCCTGTTTCTCTCGACCGCAGATCGCTGGCAATCTCCCGCACAAACTATCCATTTTGCGTGGTCAGTACCGCATTGAAGGAGATGGCAACATGAGGCCGCTGCCAGTGCGAGGCTCCAAGGCCCATGCCCGTCCAAGGCTGGCGTCAGAGCCAGCCGCGCCCAACAAGCGGCTACCGATGAAGACGGCTGCAACGGTGAGCCGGGAACCCTTGCGTTCATCGAAGTGGCTGACGCAATGGTGCGCCTAGAAACGACGGTTTTGGGACCAGACGGACCTCGCAGCACTCTGATAGACCCGTCAAGGCGGACATGCCCTGCTCGACATCCTGCGCGGGCAGTTCCCTGGCAGATCCTCGCACCGTTTTGTCGAGCCACTCCTCCTCCGACTCCGGCTAGGGATCGGTGGATGTTTAGGGTTGACCGTCTGATCAACCAGTGCTTGCCTCAGCGTGCGATTGCCGATAATCCACCGCCAGAACGCCAGGCGTCACGACCTCAATAACGGCGACCCGGAAGCGTGGCTGCCCAGGGTCGAGCACGAGTTGACGAAACAACGCCTCAAGAACGGGCTGTGGGAAATTGCATAAGCAAACGCTCGAACAACTATGAACATCTCGATTGGGTACCGGGAACTGACCTGCGTCGGTCTAGTGTTTCTGAGCATCCAGTTCCTTCTGACGTGCTGGATCACCGCTAGGATTGGAGGTTCCATAAAGCAAGAGTATGACAAAAAACTAGAAGACTACCGGAACGCTGCGAAGATTCGTGAACGGGCTGCGGGTGTCGCAGCCTTGCTCGCGAAGTCCTACGAATGCGAAGATCCCGAGGACCGTCAATTCCTACAGATGGCGTGGGAACTGAGCCTGTGGCTCCCTTCCGAGATTCTTGTGAAGCTCAGGAGTTGCTACTATGGGGGAACGGATACCGAGGTTAAGCAGGTTCTGTTGGCAACACGCAAAATCCTGCTTGGCGATGCAGCCGGGACCCTCAATGTTGATGACATTCCACCCTTGATTACGCGGCTGCGCAGCGGGCAGAACGCCTCTTCGAACCTTTGCAGCTCCGCTGCCGTTACCACACATCCTCCCGCGTCAGCATCCCTCCCCCTGAATCCAGGATCACTCTAAAGGAGGAATCCCTCATTGCTCAACAGTAATTCGTGGGAAACGACCTGGCGCGGCCCGCCAGATCGCCCAAGGTGTCCACGGGAAGCTGGCGCGCTGAATTGACGGCGCGCTTACGCCAGCGTCGGCCCCTAAGCTGCTCCGCCACCACACCCCATGGCTGTGAAACAGCTATTCCCTCACCCATTGGTGAACGCTTAAGAGAGGGCGAAGTCAACAAACTGGTTGCGCGAGTTCCTCCCACCCCGGGCTGAACAATAACCGTTCGATTTTTGCCAAGAAATGGGGTGCATTCAGACGCGCGAGTCAGGTAATGCACAGGGAGAATCGGTAAAGTCAACAAAAGCGCAGTCCTTAAAGAACAATCGAAGTCAACGAGGAGAAATCCAAGAATGAAGATGAACAAATCAACAGTGGCGTTAATCACGGGGGTTTTCCTTAACTCGTCGGCAGGAGCCCAGACCTACTTGACCAACGGCCTGGTCGCCTACTACTCGTTCGATGGAACCGCTGAAGACCAGAGCGGGATGGGCAACAATGGAACGGTTCACAACGCAACGCTTAGCAGCGACAGATTTGGTGCGTCGAACGCGGCTTATTACTTCGACGGGACTGACGCCTATATCGAAATCGGGGACTCGGCCTCGATCCATTCGACGGGCCTCTTGACCGTTTCCGCATGGGTACGACTCGATGGGATGACCCCAGGGCAGTATGGGATGAGTGTCGTGGCTAAGGTGGCGGAAGACAACTCCGCATTAGCTTGGAACCTGAGGATTAAACCCACGGCAAAACTTCATCCGCTGGCGAATGTGGGTACTTGGACCGAGTTCGACTGCCAAACGACTCTACCGATGGGAACCTGGCAGCATGTCGCCATGGTCTTCGACGGCACCCAGCTCAGTGGATTTGTGAATGGCCAACCAGACGGCAGAGTAAACCTGAGCGGCACTGTAGCATCTATCAGTTATGCCGTGCGTATCGGCGTTTATTCTCCAAAACCATCTGACGCCATGATGTTTTTTACGGGCGCAATCGACGATGTTAGAATCTATAATCGAGGCCTCTCCGATTCCGAGATCCAGCAACTCTACCAATATGAATCCCAACCACATCCGTGCGTTCCCCACCGCGCTGCGGCTACAGCGACCGTGGTCAACGGATTTGTCGTCGGTATGAACATCACCGATGGTGGCTGTGGTTACACGAATGCTCCTCTGGTGCAGATTCTCGGAGGAAGCGGAACCGGGGCAACTGCCACGGCCAATGTTCTGAACGGAGAAATTGTTAGCCTAACGATTACAGATGCAGGATTGGGTTACACCAATGCTCCGAAGGTGGTGATCGATTCGCCGCCATTTCTTCCGTGGCTTGACATCGCCGTGAGCAAGGTCGCAGTGACCCAGCACGTCATGGCCGGGAAGACGTACATTCTTCAAGCCTCTACGGATCTTGTGACTTGGAACCAAGTGGGGTCCCAGTTCACGCCGCAGGATGAGGTCATCACTCAAGAGTTCTCTGTAGATGTGACGGGAAAATACTTCCGTATCCGGCAGGTGCCTTGAACAAATGATGAGCCAGCGGGGCGGGGGGGTGGGTTGCAGTACCGAAATCTTCTTCGTCGATTAAGGTCCCTGTGTCCTCCAGCTACGCCTTGGCTGGAGCTACGCTTCCAGCTCAGAATAGATCACGGTGATCGGAGCCGGTAGAAACGTGACAGATAATTCGTCCATTGAGGATCGATAAAGTAAGCCAAACCGTCGCCGAGAGTGTTGGTGGCCACGGGAGCCCAGATCGCATGTGCGAGATCTGCGGTCGCTTCCACCACCACGGGGATGTTGGTAGCCCAGGAGATCGTGAAGCCGAAACTGTTCGTTTGTAAACCCAAGGTGGGGGCGGTGGCTAGAACCAGCGGGTTTGGAAGAGACCAGAGCGCGGTTGGCCGACCGCCGAACGTCTGCCCCCAACCGGTTGTCCCAGGCAAGTAATAGACCGTCGCATTGGTGTCACCCGAAAATAGAAGCGAATTGCGGTTAGGAGCATTACCCTCAAAATAGACTCCCGTCAGGCCAGTGCAGCCTTGGTACGCTTGGCTCCCGATACTGGAGACGGTGTCCGGGATCGTGACACGGGTCAGACGCGTGCAGCCAGCGAAGGCCCTGATCGGGATGTTGGTGACGCTGTTGCCGATTGTGACACTGGCCAAGCTGGTGCAGCCATGGAATGCATCATCGCCAAAAACGGTAACGCTGTTGGGGATCGTTATGCTGGTCAGGTTGGCGCAGCCGTAGAAGGCGTGTTCCCCGATGCTTGCAACGCTGTTGCCGATAGGCAGGCTGGTCAAGCCCGTGCACCCCTGAAACGCTTGCCTCCCGATGCTCATGACGCTGTCGGGGATCTTCACATTCGTCAGGCTGGTGCAGCCATAGAACGCATCATTGCCTATAATGGTAACACCATCGACCATGGTGAAGGTGCTCAGGCTGTCGCAGGTACTGAACGCGCCCTCGCCGATGGTGGTAACGCTATTGGGAATCGTCACGCACGTCAGACCGCACTCAGAGAACGCGTAAGACTCAATGCTGGCGACGCTCTTGCCGAGGATGACGTTTGTCATGTTGTAGCAGCCCCAGAACGCCGAGATTGGGATCCTGGCGACGCCGTTCCCGATGGTGACGTTGCTCAGCCTTATGCAGTTCTGGTACGCTTGGCTCCCGATGCTCATGACGCTGTCGGGGACGGTGACATTAAGGAGGCTAGCGCAGCCATAGAACGCTTGGCTCCCGATGCTGGTGACGCTGTCGGGGATCGTCACGCTGCCCAGACTGGCACAGCCTGCGAAGTCTTGGTCCCCAATGCTGGCGACGCCGTTCCCGATGGTGACGTTGGTCAGCCTTATGCAGTTCTGGTACGCTTGGCTCCCGATGCTGGTGACGCTGTCGGGGATCGTCACGCTGCCCAGACTGGCACAGTCTGCGAAGTCTTGGTCCCCAATGCTGGCGACGCCGTTCCCGATGGTGACGTTGGTCAGTCCACACCCATAGAACGACTGACTCCCGATGCTGGTGACGCTGTCGGGGATCGTGACACTGGCTAGGCTAGTGCAGCCATAGAACGCTTGGCTCCCGATGCTGGTGACGCTGTCGGGGATCGTCACACTGCTTAAGTCGCAATTAATGAACGCTTGGCCCCCAATGCTCGTAACGGTGTTGGGAATCACGTAGCTTCCGATTTTGTGACCTGGACACTGGAGCAGCGTGGTCTCGGTCTTGTTGAACAAGACGCCATTTACACTGCTATAAGCAGAATTGAGTGGATCAACCATTATCGCCGTAAGTTTGCTGTGGTGGATAGTGGGCGACTGGTAGTCGAGGCCGACAAAGAAAGCCTGGTCCCCGATGTTGGTGACGCTGTTGCCGATTGTGACACTGGCCAAACTAGTGCAGCCATAGAACGCTTTAATCCCGATGCTGGTGACGCTGTCGGGGATGATGACGTTGGTCAGACCCGTGCAGCCCGCAAACGCCGAGGTTGGGATGCTGACGACGCTGTTGCCGATTGTGACAGTGACCAATCTGGTACAGCCATAGAACACTTGGTTCCCGATGCTGGTGACGCTGTTGGGGATCGTGACATTGAGGAGGCTAGCGCAGCCATAGAACGCTTGGCTCCCGATGCTGGTGACGCTGTCGGGGATCGTGACGTTGCTAAGACTGGTGCAGTCATAGAAAGCGTCCCTCCCAATGTTGGTCACGGCGTTGGGGATGGTGACAGTGGCTAGCTTGAGGCATTCATCAAACGCCCCGTTCCCGATGGTCGTGACGCTTTTGCTGATCGTGACGTTCGTCAGGCCGCAATCAGAGAAGGACTGTATCCCGATGTTGGTGACGCTGTCGGGGATGGTGACAGCGGCCAGGCTGGGGCAGTTATTGAACGTATAATCGCCGATGCTGGTGATGCTGTCGGGAATAGTGACATTGGTCAGGTTGCCGCAGCCCGCGAACGCCCCACTCCCGAGGCTGGTGACCGGCAAGCCATTGATCGTGCTGGGGATTGCCACCGCACCCGCACTTATACTCCGACAACTGTATCTGGTGATGGTGATGGTGCCATTATTGGTTATGTAAGCGAAATCGTCGGCTTGAGCGAACGAGTCCAGGGCCAAGAGCAGCAGCAGCGGCAGTAGTCTCCCGGCGACACCAGTTGCCCTCAGGAGTTCGACTTTTGACGCTCTGCGGCGGAAAGCGGATCGTGCTTTCATGGTGTTCCCTGTTGGGACCCTAAACCTGTGCCGAGCAGGAAAACAAGCCAAAGATTCTCCAGGTTAGTGCCCCCTCCATCTACCTGAAGCCAAATCCAGACCGGCCCGACGATGGTCATTTTCACACCCTCCGGCTTTGACCCGCAGTTTGCGGATTCTCGCGTCCCAGACGCCCGTCGCTACTGGAAACTTTACCAGTTGCGGGCAGGTGCGCTACGCGCGATGCCAATGCACCGCTCAGCCGCCGTTGACGGAGGAGCCTGGTTCAACGTGCGCGTGGATAGGCCTCAGCAGCGCGTAAGCTTGACGCAGGGGCGGGTCAGCCATGATTTGGGCTACACGGTCACTTAATCGGGCGCGGTTCTCAGCGGCTGCCGCCTCCGCCTGGGTAATCTGCTTCTCCCTGATCGGTCGTAACAGGGCGATGGAGGCTTCGATCTGTTCCTTGAGCCGGTAGAGCCGCTTCGCCTTCCTGGCCAGCGCCAGGTTCCTACGCGATGCCCGGCGCTTTCGCGCGCTCGAAATGCCCTTCGTGGACCGCCCTCCGGCAGCGGCTACCCCGCCGCTGCGCCTGTTCCAGTGGATCAGCGTTAGAACCTCGCTCACGTAGACGGGCGGGAAGCTAACACCGCACCGGCACTGGACGCCGTACCGGTCATTGGCGTGGATGAGGACTGGGTCGCCCCCACAAAACGGGCAGCTTCTGACCGGAATCGGGCAGCGGGTGGCAGCGTTGTCAATTGTCATGCGCCTAACTACTGCCCCTCAACGCCAGCGTCGTGGACATGATCAGTGAGTTAAGGGCGCGTGGATCTGGCCGCGCTCCAGAATGGTCCTTGTTGATTCAGCCCCAATGACAAATGCCAAAGGCTGGGTAAGCTAGCTCGTCGGTGGCGTGCGCCAGTGGTGCGTTGAGGATCTGCTGATCTCGCGGATGCCAACCAGTGGAGTTGGCTGATCTGGATACGCCGCCAGCGCTGCGTGAACGCCGGTTGTCAAGGACCGGCTTAAGGAGCAGGAAAACTACGCCCAAGGTGTCCAGGAACCTGGGATCGGGCGATGGGCTTAGGCCCGGGGGCAAGACCATGGCCAGAGGTCCAAAATGGCCTCTAGGACCCGAAAAACGTCCAAGAAGTGTCCAAGCAGCATTATCCCAGAGCCGACACTTGACGCCTAACTCGTTGATGATAAATGGTGCACCCATCAGGAGTTGAACCTGAAACCTTCTGATCCGTAGTCAGACGCTCTATCCAATTGAGCTATGGATGCACTCTGAGCCCCCCGCGTGAGAGCGCGGCGGGTGAGGGGCGCCTGCTCATTCCGAACAGCCGACGCCTCAATTGAGTCGTTAATGTCCCTTACGACCCCTTGAGTGGCAAGCGAATTCGCGTTTCCAATCCCCGGCGTTTGGGGTAGGCTAGGGCCCGATGACGCTCGCGGCACAAATGTCCCAATTGGCTCAGCAGGCGAAAGCGGCCTCTCGCCAACTGGCCACGCTCTCGACCGATCAGAAGAACGGTTGCCTGCTGGCCATGGCGGAAGCCCTCGAGGCCGCGCGAACGCAGATCCAGGAGGCAAACGCCCTGGATCTCGCCGGGGGGATGCAAGCTGGTCTTTCGTCGGCCATGCTTGACCGCCTGCGGTTGGACGACAAACGCGTGGCGTCGATGGCCAAAGGGCTCCGCGAGGTGGCCGCGCTCCCCGATCCGGTTGGCCGCGTGCTCGATGAGCGGGTGCGCCCCAATGGCTTGCGCCTGCGCAAAGTGGCCACGCCCATCGGCGTCGTCGTAATTATTTATGAGTCGCGCCCGAACGTGACGGCGGACGCCGCAAGCCTTTGTTTCAAGTCCGGCAATGCCACCATTCTCCGCGGAGGCAAAGAAGCCTTGCATTCGAACCTGGTCATCGCCCGAACGATGGTGGAGGCGGCCCGGGCGCATGGGCCGACCTTCCCGGCCCATGCCATTCAAGTGGTCGAGACCACCGAGCGCGACGCGATCCGAGAGCTTCTTGCCCTGACCCAATATGTTGACCTATGCATGCCGCGCGGCGGCGAAGGCTTGATCCGGGCCGTGACCGAGTGTTCGAAGGTCCCCGTGATCAAACACTACAAAGGGGTCTGCCATGTTTTCGTCGATCGAGAAGCGGACTTGGCGATGGCGGAATCGATTGTCCTGAACGCGAAGGTGCAGCGTCCAGCTGTCTGCAACGCCATGGAGACCCTGCTGGTGGATCGGCCGGTCGCGCCGGTCTTCGTTCCGGCTATCGCCCGGCGCCTGGTTGAGAAGTCGGTTGAATTGCGAGTGGACGAGGCGGCGGCGGAGCTTCTCAAATCGATCTCCGGCAACATCAAGCGCGCCACAGACCAGGATTTCTTTACCGAATACAATGACTACATCCTGAACCTCCGGGTGGTGGATGGCGTGGAACATGCAATCGAACACGTGAACCACTATGGCTCCGCGCACTCGGACAGCATCGTGACGGCAAACCGGCAGCGCGCTGAACGTTTCTTGGCTGAGGTCGATTCAGCGGCGGTTTATTGGAACGCCTCGACGCGGTTTACCGACGGGGGCGAATTTGGGATGGGCGCCGAAATTGGCATCAGCACCGACAAAGTGGGCGCTCGCGGTCCGATGGGACTGGAAGAACTGACGTCTTACAAGTGGATCGGGTATGGCACCGGACAGGTGCGAACGTAAGCAAGTGGCAACCGCGAGCCACACTGCAGGTCGCAGAGGGGAAAGCGTCGAACGGAGAACCGTGTCTTGAGAACTCAGAAATGGTCATGGTCGGCCCCTGGACCGAGCTCTGCCTGCCTGCTACGGTTTCTGGCTCTGGCCAGCCTTGTGCTCGCAGCGCAGGCAAACTCGGACGTCGTGGCCTATGATGACGCGCTAGGCACCGGCTGGGCCAACTGGAGCTGGGCGACAGTGGACCTGGCGAAAACCTCGCCGAAACATGCGGGGGCACGATCCATCGGCGTGCAAGCGGGCGCATGGGAAGCGCTGTATCTCCATAATGACACGCCAGGCTCCTCCGGCTATACCAATCTCTCCTTCTGGATTAACGGTGGCGCCACTGGCGGCCAAAAGCTCCAGGTCCAAGCGACCCTCGGTGGCGTGGCCCAGACCGCCGTCAGCCTTGCGCCATTGCCGACCAATGCGTGGCAGCAGGTGGTCTTATCCATGACCAAACTAGCGGTCGCCGACCAGCCCAACTTCGACGGCTTCTGGATTCAAGACCGGACGGGGGCTGCCCAGCCGGTCTTTTACGTGGACGACATCCTTCTCGAGGCCGGGGCGTCCGGCCCGCCGGTTTCGAACCCGGCAGGGATGATCCTGGTGGACGCTGCTGCCAACCACCACCCCATCAGCCCGTTGATTTACGGTTTGGCATCAGCAACGGCGGCTCAATTGTCCGATCTCAATGCCACAGTCAACCGCTGGGGCGGCAACAACACCACCCGTTACAACTGGCAACTCAACGCCGATAACCGAGCTGCGGACTGGTATTTCGAGAGTCTGCCGTATTCCAGCGCCGTGGCGGGCGAGGGACCGGATACCTTTATCGCCACCTCCCAAGCAGGTGGAGCTCAGGCCATCATAACGGTGCCTACCATCGGCTGGGTGGCTCGCCTTGGAACCAACCGCGGACGGCTCTCCAGTTTCTCGATCAAGAAGTATGGGGCGCAGAAGGCCAATGATGCAGAATGGTTCGCGGACGCAGGCAATGGCATCTCGTCGGCGACGAGCAAACCTGTCACGGGTAATGATCCGGCCGACGCCAGCGTCCTGGTGGACTCGAGTTTCCAGCAAAACTGGGTTCAGCATCTGGTAACCAAGTGGGGCCGCGCAGGTGCGGGGGGCGTCCGATACTATCTGATGGACAACGAACCGAGCATTTGGCACTCGACACACCGCGACGTTCATCCCGCGGGGGCTCCCATGAAGGAGATCCGCGACCGCATCATCGACTACGCCAGCCACATCAAACAGGTTGATCCGGCCGCGCTCATCGTGGGCCCAGAGGAGTGGGGCTGGTCTGGCTATCTTTACAGCGGCGCGGACCAGCAGTATGGCGCGGCGCACGGCTGGGGTTCTCTGCCCGACCGCTCGGCCCACGGCAACGAAGATTACTTGCCCTGGCTCTTGGACCAGATGCACCAATACCAGCAGACCAATGGCGTGCGCTTGCTGGATGTCTTCAGCGTTCACTATTACCCCCAAGGCGGTGAGTTCGGCGACGATGTTTCCGCCACCATGCAACTGCGGCGCAATGTTTCTACTCGATCGCTGTGGGATCCCAACTACACGGACACTTCCTGGATCAATGCCAAAGTCCAGCTCATCCCACGCCTGAAGACTTGGGTGGCTGGACATTACCCCGGCACGGCCACCGCTATCACAGAGTATAACTGGGGTGCTGAAGCTCATATCAACGGCGCGACGGCTCAAGCGGATCTCCTCGGCATTTTCGGCCGGGAAGGCCTGGAGATGGCGACCCGATGGACCACCCCAGCGACCGGCTCGCCGGTTTACAACGCGATCAAGCTCTACCGGAACTACGACGGTCAGAAATCCTCTTTCGGCGATACCAGCGTGGCCGCCAACGTGGCGAACCCCGACCAAGTGGCCAGTTTCGCGGCCACCCGCAGCAGCGATGGGGCCCTCACGATCATGGTGGTGAGCAAATACCTCTCCGGAACTCTGCCGCTGAGTCTGCGAGTGACTAACTACGCCGCTGCCGACCCGGTCGAACAATGGCAACTTAAGGCAGGAACAGGTATCACCAGGCTGACCGACACCGCGCTGACCAACGGGTTGGTGAATGCGACGTTGCCAAGCCCGAGCGTTACGCTGTTTGTCCTTCACGCCGCGCAGGCCCCAAGTCTGAGCGCCAGGTTGTTGACGGCTCAGCAGATGGAGTTGCGTTTGAGCGGCCAACCGGCACAACCCTACCGCATCGAAATGAGCGCGAATCTGGTCAGTTGGAATCCCGGGCCCACTAATCGCTCTGGAGCGGATGGTGTGGCGCTTTGGCAGATCCCAATCGTGGACGGGGCGGCTTTTTACCGAGCTCGTTCGGGGCCCTGAAGCGCGCCAGCTCCGACGAACTCGAATACCATTGCCGTGACGGATTCCATCAACCCCCCCCTGATTACGCCCCCGGCCTCCCCCGGTTCGGACGGTAGCGTCCCGCGCTATGTGAAGCAGCAGCTTCCACCCAGCGGTTTGTTCGCCGACCAGCACTGGCGTGTGGCGAACGGGCCGTTTGCGTTGGGGGCTGATCTCGCTCGCGAGATCGAGAGCCTGGGTAGGGTGCTCCTCAAGTTCTACCGAGCCGTGAATCTCCTCTACCGGCAGAGCCTGGCAGGCCGGCAGCCGGCTTGGGTGGCCGAGTGGCTCGATCGAGGGAAACCCTCCGAATTGCTGGCGTGGCAACGCGACCCCGCCTTTAAGAACGACCTGCCCCGTGTGATCCGGCCCGATTTCTTGCTGACGGAAAGCGGCTTGCGGGTGACTGAACTGGATAGCGTGCCTGGGGGCATTGGGCTCACGGCTTGGCTCAACCAGACCTACTCGCAAGCGGTTACGCAAGCAGGTGCCAGCAAGCATGTCGAAGCGCCTGCCGCCGATCATTCCTCGGGAATGGGGATCCTGGGAGGGGAGGAAGGAATGCTGCGCGGTTTCGCATCGATCTTCGGGGAGGCACCTCGCGTGCACCTGGTCGTTTCCGCGGAATCGGCTACCTATCGGCCGGAAATGGAGTGGCTGGCCCAGAGGCTGGGGCCCGAACGGTTCGCCGTGCGAACGACTGATTTCACCGCCTTCGAGCCCGGCGACGCCGTCTACCGGTTCTTTGAGTTATTCGACCTCGCGAACGTGCCCAACGCGATCCCTATCTTCCAGGAAGCCTCCGCGAAACGTCTGCGACTCACTCCGCCACCGAAGCCGATATTTGAGGAAAAGCTGCTCTTTGCGTTGCTTTGGAATCGGAACCTCCGGGGCTTTTGGCGTCAAGAACTGGGCGAGTCCTTTCTCGACCGGCTCCTGCAGTTGGTACCCTACACTTGGGTCGTAGATCCCGCCCCGCTGCCACCGCAGGGTGCCATTCCTGAGTTGAACCTCACGGATTGGCAGCAGCTCAAGACCCTGTCCCAGCGTGAGCGCGATCTGATTCTCAAAGTCAGCGGTTACTCCGACCAGGCCTGGGGCGCGCGAGGGGTATCGTTGGGAAGTGATCTGCCGGCAGGAGACTGGGCGGCCGCGGTGGACAAAGCGCTGACCGGATTCGCACAGTCGCCATTCGTCCTCCAGCGCTATCACAAGCCACGCTTGGTTGACTCTTCCTATTGGGACTTCAATCAAGCCCAAGTCGTGCCGATGCCGGGGCGGGTACGGCTCTGCCCCTACTATTTCGTAGCGGGCGATGGCGATTCCGGCCGGGCCACCCTCGGCGGCGTGCTGGCGACCATCTGCCCAGCCGACAAGAAAATCATCCATGGCATGCAAGACGCCATCCTGGCGCCCTGCAGCCCCTGACGATGATCGCCTTCTTTCTATTGGCCACCAGTTCGTTGTTCGTGATCGTGGATCCGATCGCCACGGTGCCGGCGTTCTTGGCCATGACACCCAACGACACCCCGGCTCAGAGGGTGCGAATGGCCCGAATCGCCTGCGGGGTAATGACGCTCATCCTGGCTCTTTTCGCGTGGTTGGGGCAGCCGATCTTCAGGCTGCTTGGCATCACGCTGCCCGCGTTCCAGATGGCCGGTAGCATTGTCTTGCTGACGGTGGCCTTGGACATGTTGCGCGCCAAGCGTTCCCCAGTCCACGAAACCAGCGAGGAAACCGACGCCGGCACGGCCAAAGACGACATCGCGGTCACGCCGTTGGCCGTTCCGATGCTCGCGGGCCCCGGAGCGATCACTACGGCCATCCTGCTTCAGAGCCAAGCCGGATCGAGCATCGCCAAACAGATCGTGCTCCTGATCTCCATCCTATTGGTGAGTTCGGTTAGCTACCTGATCTTTCGCCTATCCGCCCACGGCGCCCGTTGGTTGAGCCCGATCGTGCTGAGGATCGTCACCCGCGTCATGGGGCTGCTACTCGCCGCGGTGGCGATTCAGTTCGCTTTCGACGCGCTCAAGGCCCAGCGCGGGACGCTGTTCTAACACCACCCGAACGCCCCTGCTTGCGGCCCCGGCTTCAGGCAGGCCAACGAAACCGGCGCTCAGCGCTTACGGTGCTCACCGGCGCCCGTCGTACCATAGCGCGCAAGCGTCGCGGTCCCGCAAAACCTTCCCGGGACGCAACGTGGCACGCAGGAAAAATCGACGCAGCTCGCCGGCGCTATAAAGCCGTAGTTTTCGCGAGGACGTCAGCAGCGGATACCGGCGCAGGATAACCACTCGTTTGCCTTGCCGACGCGCCAGTCGTTTAAGCCTGCGGCTAAACTCAATCTCCTCCGAGGCGAACAGCTCGGCACTGAATCCGCCCAATTCCACGAACGTCGCCCGTTCACAAAACACGAACGAGCCGGCCGCCCAACGAAAGGTCCGGCTCAACAGGTTCCACGCGCCCACCCAGTATTTAGCGCCGTTGATCCGCCCATCAAAGACCACATTCGCCCCACCGCCGAAACATTTGCCGCTTTGAATCGTGTGGGCTAGGTCACCAAACAATTCGGCCGATGGATACGAATCCGCATCCACGAACACCAGCCAATCGCCACCGGCTGCTGCTGCGCCGCGGTTTCGGGCGCGGGAGATCTGGTTGATTGCCTCAAAGACGACCGTGGCCCCTGCCTCACGGGCGATCTCCGCGGTGCGGTCGGTTGAGTTATTATCGCAGACGATCACCTCAGACACCCAGCCCAAGGGAGCGAAGGCTAAGCAAGCCTCGTTCACGCTCTTCAGGCAGCCCGCCAAAAGGCTCTCCTCGTTAAACGCTGGAATGATCACCGAGATCTTCAACGGCGCGCAAACTAGCTGTTTTGAGCCATAAAGCCAACGCTTGACGCTTAAGACCGGGTTCCATAGGCTAGTTTCTCTTGCCTTCGCGGCAGCCGGGCCGAGCACGGCTCAAAACGCGAGGGTTTACACCTCGAGTTGAAAGGTCTCTAGTGAATGTTACGGTGGAAGAATTAGCCCCTTGCAAGAAACTCTTGCGAGTGGAAGTGGATGCCAAAGAAGTCGATGCGACCTTCGAAACAGTTACGAAGGAGTTTCTGAGGCATGGCAGCCTGCCCGGCTTTCGGCCTGGCAAGGCCCCTCGTGATTTGGTGGTGCGCACCTACGGCCCCAAGATCCAGGATGAAGTGCGCCGAAAACTGCTGCCCGATGCCTATAAACGCGCGATGGAAGAACAGAAGATGCGGGCCGTGGTATCCCCGGACATCGAGGAGGTGCAGTTTGGCCAAGGTCAGGCCCTTCAATTCACCGCCACGGTCGAGATCGAACCCACTTTCGAATTGCCTGATTACAAAGGCCTGGCGGTCAAACGCGAAAACCGCATCGTCACCGATGAAGATTTGGCCAAGGCGATGGATGTCTTGCGTGACCAACGAGTCACCTACCTGGATGTGACCCGCCCGGTCCAGAAAGGCGACTACGTCGTGGTCAACTACGAGGGCACTTGCGAGGGCAAACCCATCAGCGAGATGACCGACGGCGCGAAAGGGCTTGGCGGCCAGAAGAACTATTGGATGGCGATCGAGACGGATTTTTTCCTGCCAGGATTCACCGACCACCTTGTCGGTGCTCAGGCTGGTGAAAAGCGCCAGGTCACAGCCACTTTCCCGGCTGGATTTGTCGTGCCGGAGTTGGTGGGAAAACAAGGAACTTACGACGTTGAGATCATCCAGGTGAAGGAGAAACTGGCCCCGGAGGTGAACGACGAATTTGCTCATTCCCTTGGCGCCAAGAGTGTTGAGGATCTGCGCACGGGCGTGCGCAATGACCTTGAGAACGACCTCAAGCTGAAGCTACGACGCCAGGTCCGCGATCAGCTAGTGGGCTTGCTCTTGGGCCGCGTGTCCTGTGATTTGCCCGATGCCTTGGTTCAGTACGAAACCCGGAACGTGGTCTATGACATCGTGCGCACCAACCAGGAGCGTGGCGTGACCAAAGAAGCGATTGACCAACGCAAGGATGAGATCTACAGCGTGGCCAACAACAGCGCCCGGGATCGAGTCAAAGCCACCCTCATCTTTCGTCGGATCGCCGAGAAGGAAAGTATTTCGGTCAATGAAAAAGAGATTCTGCAGCGCGTGTCGGCGATGGCTCAGCAGAATCAGGTCAAACCCGAGAAGATGCTCAAGCAACTAGAGGAGCGCGGAAGCCTGGTGCAGATCCACCAGCAGATCCTGGCCGGCAAAGTCCTGGATTTCCTCGAACTCCACGCCCTCATCGAGGAGGTCGCGCCCGGTTCTTAGTCATGAAACACGCTGGCAAAGCCACGCGAGCCGCCCTCAAGCTGATTTATTGGACGCTCTTCGCTCTCCTGGCTTTAGCGTTCGCGGGTGTTCTCGCGAACCTCCTTGGCCAAATCGTTGTCGTCGTCGCAGGCGGATTGCTCGGCCTCTGGTTCCTGTTCGGTCTCTTCTGTTTCTACTTCTTCCGCGATCCTAACCCGGCGGTCCCCAAGGCTCCAGACGCCATCGTTGCCCCGGCGCATGGCAAGGTGGATGTTATCGATGAAGTTGAGAATCCGGGTTTCGTCCAGGGCAAATGCCGAAGGATTTCCATCTTCCTCTCGGTGATCGACATTCACGTCCAATACGCGCCCGTAGCCGGCTCCGTCCAGGAGTGTAAACATACGCCCGGCCAGTTTCTCAACGCGATGCGGGCTGACTCCGCGACCTTCAACGAGAACGTGCTGATCGGGTTCAACTCCAGCGAGCGCCCGGGCGAACAGATCGGCGTGCGCTTGATCGCCGGTCTGATCGCCAGGCGGATCGTGCCTTGGGTGGTAGTAGGCGAGCACGTGGCTCGCGGCGAGCGGATCAGCCTCATCCAGTTTGGCTCGCGCTGTGATATCTATCTGCCGCTGGCGGCGAAGGTCGTCGTGCGCTTGGGCCAGCACGTGCGCGGTGGCGAAACGGTTGTCGCGACCCGCCCCTAGGTTATGTCCGAGGAACCTCACGACGATCAGGGCGGTGATCAACAGCCCGCCAAGCTGCGGATTTATTTCCTGCCCAACCTGATGACGGGCGGGAACCTCTTCTGCGGTTTTGTTGCTCTCACCAAGATCGTCGAAGCGGATGCGACCGCTGCCAATTTCAACTCGGTCATCCGCCAAGGGCTTTTCTTCATCTTGTTGGCCTGCATTTTCGATCTGTTGGACGGCCGGGTTGCGCGGTGGGGCGGGCACGAGAGCCCATTCGGGCGCGAGTTTGATTCCTTGGCCGATCTGATTTCTTTCGGGGCGGCCCCGGCATTTCTGGTGCACCGAATCGTGCTCAAGGACGTCTTTGTGGTGCACCAGGAGATCGGGTGGTTCATAGCTTCGATCTATCTGATCTGCGGAGCCCTTCGACTGGCGCGCTTCAATTGCCTGGCGGCGATGCCCGGATCAGGGGGCGGCAAGGAATTCCTTGGCTTCCCCATCCCCGCTGCGGCTGGCCTGGTCGCATCGCTGACGCTATTTCTGATCTGGTGGGATGACCGCGATTTTCCCGGTGGCAAATGGCGTTATCTGCTGCCGGTAATTCTGTTGTTGCTCTCCATGATGATGGTCAGCCAAGTGAAGTATCCATCCTTCAAGACCCTAAACCTGAGCACTCGCCGACCCTTTGCGAAACTGGTCGCCGCTATTCTCTTCATCGGCCTTCTGTTAGTGCTGCGAGAGATCATCCTGCCGGTAGTCCTGCCCCTTATCTTTACCGCTTACCTGGTCTATGGCTTTGTCCGACCGCGCATCTCCCGGCGGATGCGGGAGGAAATCGAGGAGGAACAGGAACCTGATTCTCACGACGACATGTGAGGATTCCGGGGTGGCCCTGTCTAATTGGAACCGTGTGACTGACTTGACGAATCCTTAGCCTATGACTCCATCCTATTCGACCCCAAGCTGCGGAACGCGTTGGCTAACCTATCTCAAGGCGGTTGCGTTCCTCTGCCCTGCCCTCCTGGCTTGGGGATTCAGTGAGGTTTTCCTTTTTCCTAAGCTCCGCCAGATCTGGATCGAGGCTGGTTTCTCCAGCCCAGCCGCACATCGGTTCTTGGGGGTCTCCGACCTCCTCATGCAGAAGGGCTTATGGATCGCTATCGGCATCGTCCTTACCGTCGGCCTGCTGGAGTGGCGAACTGCCGTCTGGCCCCGCTACAGACGGGCTTGCGTAAGCGTCGGCGTTTTCCTGGTCAATTCCGCCGTCCTGGTCCTGTTGACTTCCATGCTAGTTACTGCCCTTATCGCCGCCCCGGCGCTGCTGCATCGCTAAGCCCTTCGTTTGCAGGTACGACGGGTTTCTTTCCCCGAAGAAGTCGATTGGCACCAAGGGGAAGCGGGATGTTTTTCTCGCGAGAACCAGCCTCATTTATAGAGTTGCTGACTCAGCAGGTTTCGGAGTTGAATCAGCCATGGGCCAATGCTCCATCCTCGTGATCGATGACGGGGAAGATTTCCGCGAGGCGTTGCAGACGGCCCTCGAATCGGCCGGCTACCGCGTTATCGTCGCCGCCAACGGTCGCACCGCTAGTCAGGCGCTCGCAAACGAAAAACTCGACTTGGTGCTCACCGACTTGCTCATGCCCGACAAGGATGGCCTCGAAGTGATCACGGAGTTGAAAGCAACCCGTCCCAACCTCCCCGTGATTGCGATGTCCGGCGGTGGGCACATGCACGCGGACGACTATTTAACCCTCGCCCGCGCGCTGGGCGCCAAAGCCCTCCTCCAAAAACCATTTTCTAACGAGCGTTTGCTCATGACCATCGCATCAGTGTTGCACGATAGCGCCGCCTGAACTTCAGGTTCTTTTCCGATCCGGCTGCGCCTTAAGCCCGACTCGAGGCAGGCTTCTGGGCGCAACCTCGGACGGTGCGTTCGAAACCCATTTCGAGAATCTTGGCAAATTCGAGCGGATCGTGGTCTTCGTCTCGCAGCCTGAATCCGACGGAGGCCGTTTCCTTTGGTTTGCCCGGGGCCCCCGCCCCTTACCGGATGAGGCCCCGGCTAGGAGGATTGCGCACTGTCCCGAGCCGATTATTGAGTTGCCCTAGCCGCGCCCCAAGGGGTTGAATAAGCCATGGGCCAGCGCTCGATTCTCGTGATCGACGACCAGGACGAATTCTGCATGGCATTGAAGGAAACCCTTGCCATAGCAGGTTATCGTGCGGTTGCCGTTGCCAATGCACGCGATGCGGACAAGGCCGTTGCCCAAGGGCAGTTCGACTTGGTTCTCACCGATCTGCTCATGCCTGACCGGGATGGCCTGGAGGTAATCACTCAGTTGCGCACCAGTAACCCGGATCTTCCGGTCATCGCCATGTCCGGTGGGGGGCGGATGGCAGCGGACGATTATTTGACTCTGGCCCGTGCGCTCGGTGCCAAGGCGATCCTCGAAAAACCGTTCACCAGCGAGGAGTTGCTCACCACAATCGCAGCAGTACTGGCCGGGCGGATCTGCTGAGCCAGTCTCGCGTAAAGTGGCCCTTCTAGGGCGCCCCGCCATGGCGCATGGTCCGGCAGCCGTGGGCCACCCGGGTCCTGAGTTTATCCCATGGCTCCCTTCATAAGGTTGCCAGGGTCCAGGCCCGGCCAGTGCCTGAACTTACTTCCCCCCCGCCGCAACACCCTGCGAAAAACCATCCGCTAGCATCCCCCCCAGCTTATTCACTAACCCTGCCGGCATTACTGCACGCCACGAACCGTCTCCTTGGCGCTGGAAAGGTATGTCGTTCTCGCGAATTCGACCGTCATCGTATTGCCACTGGGTGCGTAAAACCATGTTGCCGTCGCCTTGTGGATCCTGCGACATCGCTCGCATGCCCGTAATTGGAGTGGTTCGCGCCTCGAGCGACGCCATCAGCTCCTCGGGAGAGGCGTAGGCGGCCCGAGCCGAATCGGGCAGTGAAGCCAGGAGAGCTTCCGCCTGCGTCCTGGCAGGTGGATCCAGGACGATTGTTTGGGCCAGTAACTTCGTATCTCCATTGGCTTTAGCCCAGTTCCACGTCTCAAACGCCGACGCCGGAGTGGCAAGGCCCGCGTTGGCACACTGGGTGACCGCCTTCAATCCCACGGCCAGAGGCACCGATCCGTCCGGGGAGAGCCGCCTCTCCGATGACCGAGAATCGGGACGAGACTTAAGCTGTTTGACTTCCTCCTGTGCCTGAGCCAACTCCGCTTGGCTGTGGCGAAGCGAAGTGACCTGGCTGCGGAGCCGCAATAGTTCGTTGTGTTCCCCCCGCAGGCGATTCAGTTCGTCGGCATCAACCTTGAGTTGGGCCAGGCGCACGTTCTCCTGGCGCAGCCGGTCCAATTCCTGGGCCTGCAGACGCAGCGCGTCCAGCTCCGCGCGCAAGCCGGCGTTCGTCCGTTGTTGGATGACGACCGGGGTGGCAGCTCCAGCGATCACCAGAGCGCCCACGAGTCCGGCTTTGAGTTTGGTAAGTGCCATAAATTTGAGGGTGGTTAGAGTGGTGGTACTGCCCACCGCGGTGGCGGCCAAGGCGGCGTTTGAAATGGTAACGGCCAGACTGACAGGGGCGGCAGTAAGAGATTGGGCGCCCAGGGCACCCGCCAGCACCGCCGCAGGGAGGATAACCCCACGCTCCCGCAGCAAGAGCTCCAACTTCTCGACTGCCCGACTGACCCGCATCCGGGCTGCGTCCTCAGTGCTCCCAAGGGCTTGGCCTACGGAACGAAAGTCCCGTCGTTCGAAGAAACGTAACAGGATCGCAGTGCGGTCGTCGGCTGGCAATCGCTCGATGGCTTCGTCGAAGACCGGGGCAATCCGGGCTAGGTTCTCCGCGGAGTGGTCTGGCGAGGCATTCGTTTCCACAGCTTTCCTTTCGCGGTCCTGACGCCGGCGCTCCGTCCGCATCATTGTGGAGGCCACGAAGCAAGTATGACGATGGAGCCATCCGCCAAGCTGGCTCTCCCGTGAGAGCTTTGGCGCAGTCCGCGCCAGATCCACAAATACGGTCTGCGCGACATCGGCGGCCAGGTGCTGGTCTCCGTCCACCAATCTGACCGCCGTCCCGTAGACCAGGCCCACGAAGCGTCCCACCAACTCACGGAAGGCCTGTTCGGAGCCCCGGTCCACGTATTCTGCAAGTAGTCTCTGGCTGTCGGTCATTCAACGTCACCAGTAAAGAGCCGACCCACCTCCGAACCGAACATCTTAAATGTGACCCGCAGGCACGGGTAGTCGTGCGGGAAGCAAGGTTGCCTAACGCCGGCCGGGCGCGATCTGCTCCAGGAGGCTCTTGGCCGCTCCATCCTCGGGGTTGATCCTGAGCGCCGCTTCGAAGCACGTGCGCGCCTCGTTGGTCCGATGTTCCTGCAGATAGATCCAGCCCAGATTCCCTTGGGCCTGGTTATCCTCCGGGTTGAGCTGCGCGGCCGTGGCCAATTCAACCTCGGCCGCCTGGAGCTTGTTTTGGGAGAGATAAAGCACCCCTAACTCGTAGTGAGCCTGGTCGTCCTGGGGTTTGATCCGAATCGCGGTTTGGAGACGGGAGAAGGCCTCATCCAGCCTCCCGGCCAGTTGATCGGAGCGGGCCAGACGGACGAGTGACTCGACGTCCCTTGGATCCAAACTCAGCCGAAAACGATCGAACTCGCGCGTCACGCCAATGAAGTATTCCATGTAATTCCTCCGCAGGGTTTGATCGTCTTCCCGGTTGTGGGCCACCGCTTGAAACCACAATTCTCCCATCTCATCGGTGGTTTGGAGCCCGAAACGCACGCGTTTGGGTGGCTGGTTGGGATTACGAACATTGTTGGTGGTGTTGTCGTAAGTGTAGTGCATCACCAGCCGGGTGCCCTTGGGAAAAGACTGCGGCTGGGCATACTCATAATCCCCTTGCCAGTTGAAATCCCAATCTTTAATCCACAGCAGCCACCGCTTCTCGAGGTTCGGGAGTATGGCGTAACCCTGCATCTCCTTCGCCAGGTAGTGGGCATGCGGACTCACCCGCAAGATATCGAGATCCACCGGGAGCACATACGATTGCTCGACCGTGTAATCCGGCACGTTAGGGGGAATATCCAGCGTCAGGCACTTTAGCGCCACTCGCATCGGCGTGTTGGTCGGAGGGTCGTCGGTAAAGTAGAACCCGAGTTTGGGCTGTACCGTCTCGAGCTTTCCGGATGGATGAAGGTGGAGTTGCAGAACCAAGTCGGTGTTCGGGCGGAGCACCCAAGCGAGCCCCTTGCTGGCAAATGATGGTGCCTTTCCGGGTTGCCACCCCAATAACTGGCCACCGGGCATCGTGGCCGTGTCTGGCAACTCCATCCCATCGAAACCAGGCGGAGTTTGCTTCGCCGCGAGCCGTCGAGACTTGCGAGTCTCATCCACATTGACAAAGGCGTGGTGCACGACCCTGGGGTTGCCCGGTATGAATTCGACGCCCTTGACGTAACGGAGGCTGGTTACCGGGATCGGGCAAACCAAGTTGCGGTAAACGTCCTTCCCCTCGGCCGCCAGAGTGTAGGGATCTGGCAGGGTTACCACTAAATCCGGCTTGCCGAGCTGCCAACCCTCCAGGAACTGAGGTGCGGGCGGCAGGTCCGCCGGCCGGCCCTCTACCATGCCATTAGTAACCCATTGCTGTATGTCGGCAAGCTGATCAGCCGAAAGCCGGCGATCTCGCGTAAACTCACCATATCCACCCTCCGGCAGCCACGGTGGCATGAACCCACGCCGAGTCGCCGATGCGACCTCCCGCGAGTGCTTCCGCAAGTCCTGGTAGGTCAGTAGAGTAAACGGGGCGGGCTGCCCGGGGCGATGGCAGTACGCGCATTTCTCAAAGACGATCGGCGCAACATCTCTGTTAAAGGTGACCGGTCCTTGGCGGCCAATTCGAGGGGCCGCTGAGGCGACGGCGCGGGGGGAAAACCCTGGCTTCCTGGGCCATAAAACCGCCACTCCAACCACCACCAGCGCGACACCCAGCACGCCCAATCCAGCATAGAGTTGGCGGCTCCCCCTCTGTGTCGGGGGGGGTGTTTTCCGGGGCGACTTGGCTTGATCGCCCGATAGGCTTTGAGCGCGCGAGGCCTTCCCTGGGCGCGAGCGGCGGCGGCTCATAGACGCGGCACAATGCTGCAGCCGGTCGCGGGCTGGGAAGGGTGCTTGACCTCCTGCCCGGACAGCACCGATAGCAGAACATCGATCAAATCGTGTTCGGTTGCTTCGGGTCGCCGAACGCCCAGATCGACATAGAGATTGTCGATCCTGCCGTGGTACACCAAACCACTTTTGGGCGCGAAGACGGCCGCCTCGGGCGTCACTCGCGCGTGGGAGACTTTCACCAGCTCGTGCCTCGGGTCGCGCAACGCGCCGAAGGGAATCTCGTAATCCTTCAGGTGTTTGCGGATGGCGTCGAGCGATTCATCGGCGTTGGGATAGACCATGTTGAAAACCACATTGCTCGAAGCGAAGCGGGTGTAGAGTCGCCTGAACTCAGGGGCGTAGCTATTACAGATCGGACACTCGATGCTCGCGAACAAGAACACCTGGACCTGGTTCGGGTGCGCCCCCAGTGGATCGAGCTTCGTCTCCACCAAATCGATCACTTGAGGGGCCTGTCCAAGACTTTGCTCAGCCCGGATACCAAGACGCGGCACGCTCAGAAAAGCCAAGGCGACCAGGGGCAGTCCAAACCTCAGTAAAGGAGCACCCCGGATCCAACTCGGACGTTTAGCCCGGTTGCGGCTGCTGTCCTTTGAATACATCGCGAACATCTCTACTATACTCGTATCTTACCCCAAGCTCGAAACCTCTTCGAGGAAAATCCCTGCGGCCTGTTCAGCCTGCGCCGAGGGCAGGCGGTGCAACCCGCGGCACGACCAAGGCAGCCTCGGAAAACTGAGAATCCCAGGGAAACTGGCGGACGAAATGGTCCCGCCTGCCCGTGCATTATGAAGCGGGCGAGACTAACCCCACGCTCATCGGCCGTGGACATTGGAACGTTTCTGCGACTCAGAGGCGACCGACTCTGCAAGTTATGAGCCCACGGCCATGCAGCCTCCTCATTCTCTAGCGTTGACGCTCGGCGTTCACCGTCGCACAGTGGTGAGGTAGCACAGACTTAGAACCTCAGCAAAGAGAAGCACTTGGGCGCTCAATGGAAACAAGCTGGACGTGAAGCCGCCGCGTTAAAACGTGGGCAGGTGGTCGGCAAACTCGTACGCGAACTCATCGTCGCCGCCAAATTGGGCGGAGCGGATCCCGCCCTGAACGCGCGGCTCGCCGCGGCGGTAGAAAAGGCGCGCAAATCGTCTGTGCCGCGGGAGACGATCGAACGCGCGATCAAGAAAGGTTCCGGCCAGACCGACGAACCCGTGACCATTGAGACGGTCATCTACGAAGGTTTCACACCTCACAAAGTCGCCGTAATTGTCGAGTGTCTCACCGACAACCGCAATCGCACGGCGCCGGATATCCGGAACCTCTTCAAAACCGGCAGCCTCGGAGCTCCGGGCAGTGTGGCTTGGATGTTCGACCACGTAGGCTTAGTCGAAGCCCACCATGCCGACGCCAAGCAAGACCTTGAGACCGTGGCTATCGAAGCCGGCGCTCAAAACGTGGAGCCCTGGGCATCCGAAGACGTGCCCGAGGGGCACTTGGGCGGTCGCTTCTTTTGCGACCGACCCGATTTGGACGCTGTTTCCAAATATCTCAGAGCCGCGAAATGGACGATCGTTACCTCCGAATTAACGTACCAAGCCAAAAACCCAGTTGAGCTTTCCGCGGCCCAGCACCAGGAGGTCGTGAACTTTCTCAACTCAGTGGACGACCACGACGACGTCCATCGAGTTTACGCCGCGCTAAAGTAGACCGCGAGCGGTGCCTGGAACTCGGCGGCCGGAAGGCTTTATGTTCCGTTGGAGGCCGCGAGCAACGGCCCGCCCAGTAGCGTCTGGGCCAGAGTCTTCAAGTGTTGCTCGAGAGTGTAATGGCTGAGGAACCTGGCACGTAACTCCGACCCGCGAACATCCAGAGACTTGAGGAGCGCGCTAGCCACCTCAGTTGGTTGTTTCGGTGCCACCAAGGCCGGATACCCAGGCGGGAGCAGATCAGGAATGGCCCGCCAACGCGTGCTGACTACGGCCAGACCAAAGGCCATCGCTTCGATGATGTTCGCCGGCTGGCCCTCGTTCGCAAAATAGGTTGGGAAACAGAAAACGTCCGCACCGCCCATTGCCAGCCATTTGGCCTCGGTCGAAATGAACCCGGCATGGCTCAACCATTCCGAGACGCCGGGTTGTTTGAGCAGGGCTCTGAACTCCTGCTCTTCCTCCTGCGTAAGGAACGCGCCGGCCACCTCAAGCCTAATTCGCAAGCTAAGACGCTGCTCTTTCAACCTCTCGTTGGCCAACCGGACGCCTTCGATGGCGTCGAATAGGCCTTTATCACGGGTGCAATGAGCCAGGAAGAGAACGCGAATCACTTCGGGATCCCCGCCCGCCTCCGATCGCTCATCGGCACTAAGATCGAAGCCGTTCAGGAGCTTCCGCCTCGCCTTCATGCGAGCTGCCTGGCGAGGCTGAATCGTGGTATCGTACCTAGGACAAGGGTCGGCGATCCCATTAGCAACCACCGCCGTAGCCTTGGGCGCCAGCCTTAGCGCATCGGACTCATTGAGCTGGGAGAGCACAATGCTTAACTCGGCCCCCGAGAGCAGCTTTTGGCTAATCCAACGTTCCCATGGTTTGGCGCCGGAGTGCAGCCATTCGCCCAACCCCACCGCGTGCCAATGAAAAACAACGCGTCGGAACCAGGGCCGGCACAGCAGCATGACGACCCAGTCACGGTAGAGGGCCGAGCGCTTGGGAGGTGATGGAATGTAGTAAAAGACGCTCACGCCGTGACGCAGGCGGACCCAGATCGCCTCCATGCAGTATCGTAATAGACGGACTGCTTTTTGGGGGCGCATCCTGCCCACGTCCTGAGCGTCATCCGAGACCTGCGCGTTGACATGGTAGCATTCGATCCCGAAAGGACTACCGCTCTCGAGTTCGGCTCCGTACTTGCCTCCTTCCCCCCCCCTGAATCCATCCAGGAGCAGCTTGACCATCTGGCTCTGTCCGTGGAATGGAGGCGGGGTGTGTGCGAAGACCAGCAGCTTCATCTCAACGATCTGGGCGCGGACACTGGAAGAGGGTGGGGCGGTGGTCCTCGGGATAGCGCAAGCGCGGCCAGCCGTTGTTGTCGGTGACTAGCCAAATCGAATCGTGGTTCACCACCAAACCCTCCATCACCCCGGTCGGATACCAAGTCCGATAAGCATTCTCCGGATCACGCTCGATCTCGTAGTAACCGTATTCGGCGAGCACACGGTGCTGGTGAGGATCAACTTTGAGCACCACACGGCTCTCGCGCAACAGCACCCACAACACCCCGTCAAACCAGCAAAGGTCCGAATAGTGCACATCACGCGCGGGGTGGCCCAGCGGATGGACGGAGAAGTGGTCCACCACCGCGAGGGTCCGCAGATCGACCGCGATCAAGCGGCCCACCTGCCGCTCGTTGGCCACATACAGCGTGTTGCCGGCAACGGCAATGCCTTCGAACGAGGCGTTGTTGTCAGTGGGGGAGAAGTACTGCCGAACGGGTGTCCAATCGATGTTCAGCCTTTCGACCTGCAAAGTGGCCGGGTCCCATCGCAGGATCCAACGATTCGCTTCCTCGCAAATGTAAAGGCGCCCACGCTCGTCTCGCGCCAGGCCCTCGCAGTCGTAACGGTCGATTTTTTCGGCCGCGTAAGGGGCCAACTGGGCGGGCGTGTAAGCCTCGGGTATGCGGATCAGATCCGCCGCATTGGTTCCTGTAAGAAAGTGAATGCGGTAAACGCCCGCTCCCCGATCGCTCACGGTCAGAAGGTCCCCACCCGGCACCTCTAGTAGCGCTGAAGCGTCAAATCTCTCGCCCCCAGGCAAGTTCAAGTGCCAGGTGTGAGCCGCGCGCAACTCATAGCAAGGCCACGCATCCGCGCCTGCCTTAGCGCCATGGCCACTCGGTTCGGCGGACGCAGTTGTAACAGCCGGCTGCGGCGGTGAGGCACTGTTCTGGCCGGAGCACCCCGTGGCCAGGACCGACAGGGCCAGGAGCCAGCCAGCCAGCGCGGGTGGCAAACATTTCACGCAAGTTTTGTAGCACAAGGCGCTCGCCTGACAAGCTCGCCTGCGAATTTGGATTGAATCACCACGGCAACCGATTAGGCTGAATCCTCGATTACACGCGATGACATAAGTGCTGCTCGGAAAAAAGATCCGCTGTCCACAACGCTTTCTATGACTACAAAATCTTCGGCCGCGCTCAAACCGCGGCAGGTGTATTTGGTCGCCAACGGCGATCTCCGCCTGTCCGCCAATCAAAAGTGCTGGCCTGAGCAGGCCAAAATGGAGGCCACGCTCTCGACCGCTCTCCGCCAGGAAGGGTGGAGGATCGTCCGCGCCCACCCTTACGACGCCCAAAAGAAGCACGGTTTCGTCGATTCCCAGAAAATGGGCCTCGCGGTGTTTCGCGAGCTCGATCCTCAAGCCCCGCTGATCGTCGCAGAATCCGTCTGGCAATATAGCCAGCATCTGCTCCCCGGCCTCTTCACTCACCAAGGACCTATTCTTACAGTCGCCAACTGGAGTGGCACTTGGCCCGGGTTGGTCGGGATGCTGAATCTCAACGGCTCGCTCACTAAAATGGGAGTGCGCTATAGCACCCTTTGGAGCGAGAATTTCACCGATCGCTTCTTCCGAAACGGCCTTCGCCAATGGCTGAGCGAGGGGGTTGTTACCCACGACCAAAGCCACGTCCGGGACCTCTCGATGCTCAAGCTGCCATTGGCAGACGAACAGCTTGGCAAAACGGCAGCGCGCGCTTTCAAGAAGCAGAAAGCAATTCTCGGCGTGTTCGACGAGGGTTGCATGGGAATGCACAACGCCATCATACCGGACGAACTGCTCAACCCCACCGGCGTATTCAAGGAACGGTTGAGCCAATCCGCCCTCTTCGCGGCCATGCGCGACGTCCCGGATCAGGAGGCGGCAGAGGTTTTTGCCTGGCTGAAACGCCGGGGGATGCAATTCAACCTCGGTACTGACGAAGCTAGCGAACTCACCGAGATGCAGGTGTTGGCCCAGTGCAAGATGTACATCGCCGCCGTCCGCATCGCAGCCGACTTTGGCTGCGCTGGAATTGGCATTCAATACCAGCAAGGCTTGAAGGATCTGGCGCCAGCCAGCGATTTGGTCGAAGGCCTGCTCAACAACGTTGACCGTCCGCCCGTGAAATGCGCAAAGTCCGGCGCCGTCCTCTATGCCAATGAGGCGCTGCCGCATTTTAACGAGGTGGATGAGTGTGCCGGCCTGGATGGCCTGATTACCAATCGTCTTTGGCGCGAGTTGGGTTTCGCCCCTGAGAATACGCTGCACGATGTTCGCTGGGGCCAGCATTATAAGGGCAACGGCATAGACGATTACGTCTGGGTCTTCCTCATCTCGGGCGCGGCCCCACCAGCTCATTTCGTCGGCGGCTGGAAGGGCACGTCGAGCGAGCGTCAGCCTGCCATGTACTTCCGGCTCGGCGGCGGCACCGTTAAGGGCGTTTCCAGACCTGGGCCCATCGTCTGGAGCCGGGTGTTTGTCATGGATGGAAAGCTTCACTGTGATCTGGGCGTAGCCAAGGTGGTGGAGCTCCCACCCAAGGAGACCGAGCGTCGGTGGCGTGAGACCACGCCCCAATGGCCGATCATGCACGCTGTCCTGCAGGGCATTTCGCGCGACCAAATGATGGCGCGACATAAGTCCAACCACATCCAAGTTGTTTACGCGCCCAACGAGAAACAAGCCCACCGTGCCTGTCGCATCAAAGCCGCCATGCTCGCCGAGCTTGGGTTGGAAGTTCATCTCTGCGGTGCGGTTGAATTGGCGTAAACCAAGTCTCCATCGACCTGACACATCGCGTCCTGTGGTGCCGCTGACGCCGCACACCAGCCTCTCGCGTCGGATCATTTCTGGACCATCGCTACCTGGCAATGCGGCATGGGTGTCCCTCGGGGAGAGTAGCACTCCTCCGATCGTGGGGGGCCAGTTGCGTCGCAAAGGTCCAACGCGTGTAACTCCTTATCAGGTGCGGGCGGTGCCGTTCGGAAGCGCTCTAGTGAGGGATACGATCGCTTGGAACGTATAAAGGGGCGTGCTAGACTACGTCAACGGTTGCAGGCGCGGAGGAGTGATCAGCCCTCGGGCGTGCTGTCGTACAGGCTGACCATTGCCCCGCAATCACTTATGAATGCGAATGAACAGGATCCCAACGACCTGGCCTTAAGTCGTGTGCTCAAGTCGTGGAATACGGACGCCCCCTTGCCGCCAGGTTTCCAGGAGCATGTTTGGCAACGGATCTCGCTCGCCGAGCGGCCGGCATATTCCTTCGGGACCGATGTCGGCCGCTGGTGGCAGGGGCTTATGCGCAAACCTGCCTTCGCGGTCGCCTACCTGGTGTTTTTCCTCGCCGTAGGTGCTTCCACCGGCTACTGGCGCGCCGAGCACTATGCCCAGCGGACGCAGCAAGCCTGGCGAGCGGCTTATGTCCAGTCCGTAACCCCCGTTGGATTCAACCCTTCCGCCAACTGATGAAGCGGGCGTGGGTCATCGGGCTGCTTGGGCTGGCTTTGGGCGTTGGCGCTTACGGCGTCCTCTATCGTAGTTGGACGGCTCCCTATCGCAGCGTCCAGGACACAGCCGGGCCTGAGCTTTCGTGGCTCAAAAAGGAATTCAATCTGAGTGATCCGGATTTCGCCAGGATCAAAACTCTGCATGAAGCCTATAAGCCGGTCTGTGCCGAGATGTGCCGCAAGGTTGACGCGGACAACGAGGCGTTGTCCCAGCTCCTCTCGGCTTCGACCAACGTTACCCCGGAGATCGAGTCGCGGCTGGCGGCCATCGCGCAGCTTCGCCGCGAGTGCCAGACCCAGATGTTGAAGCACTTCTTCGCGGTCAGCCAAGCCATGCCACCTGAGCAGGGCCGGCGTTACTTGTTATGGATGCAAGAGCAGACCCTGGCTCCGAGCCATTCTTCGATGGTGCCGCAAGCCTCTGCCGCCGCTCTTGATGAGCACCACCACCACTGACGAGCTGGATCAGGCTGACATGGCTCGTCTGGCTGCAGGCCACGAAACCAGCTTGAATGAGTTGATGGCGCGTCACGGAGAGCGTCTCTTCCACTTTTTGTCGCGGATGCTCGGTCGCGAAGACGAAGCCAATGACTTGGCCCAGGAAACCTTCGTTCGCGTTTACCAGAATCGGTCTCGCTTTGACGGCCGCCGCCGGTTCTCGACTTGGCTTTATACGATCGCCGCCAATCTCGCTCGTGACCGGATTCGCTGGCGGGCACGCCATCCAGAGGTCTCGCTCGACGCAGAGAATCCTGAAACCGGAGAGAACTATGGCACGAACTTGCCAAACCCGGGGCCGGACCCGTCGGCGAGTGCTTATGCCCAAGAACGAGTCGAGCTCATCCGGCGTGCCGTGGCGGCGCTCCCGGAGGAGCTGCGTGGCCCTTTCGTACTGGCTGAGTACGAGGATCTGCCGCATGCGGAAATCGCCCAAGTGCTGAGCTGCTCACCGAAGGCCGTCGAGATGCGGATCTACCGGGCACGCCAGCAACTCCGCGCCCAATTGCAGCCGCTTCTGGCTGGCGCTTAGGGATTGGGACATCCTGGGCGCAAAAACTTTTGCAATTCCCCAGGTGCTGACCCAATCTTTCGCCATGACCAAACCGGCGGCCCTGCTGTTCCACGATGACCTGCTGGCGGGCAGTCAGTTGTTCAACCGGTTGCAGGACTTGGGCTACCGAGTCCAGGGCCTCTCGGCTCTCTCCTCGCTCGTCTCCGAGGCGGTCAGGATCAAGCCCATCGTGTTTGTGGCCCTGGTTAGCAGCGCTTCCTCGCCGGTGAGCGCGGGGATCGAGGACCTCCGAAAAAACCCGGAAACTGCCCATATCCCGGTGCTCCTATTCACTAAGGATCGCGGACGCGAAGTCGCCGAAGCCTCACGCCAAGCCGGCGCCACGCTGGTGGCGGGAGAGGCCGGCATCCTCACCCAGCTCCGCCAGCTCATGGACCAAGTGCTCCAAGTCGAGTAACCGTTGACCCGATGGAGCCGCGAGCAGTTTCACGCTCATCCCGGCAACTCCCCTCCTTTCTCCAATCAGGTGAAGCCTCTTGACCCCAAACTGCTCGGAGTGCTCTGGGAGGACTTCGATTCTCGAGAAGAACGGCTACGCCAGGTTATTGGTGAGCGGCTTGGGGAGCAACCAGCTCCTCAAATTGACGACCACCTGGTCGCCACCTATTTCTTCGCCTTCCGCCATCAGACTCTGGTCGAAGGCGCCCGCGAGATTAGCTACCACGCCACCAGCGGCATCAGGAATCCTCCGCCGGGCTCTCTGCTAGAGGCCTGCACCGGCCGATTGGCCGGAGCTGATCCGTTTGACACGACCGGGCGCATCGGCCTCCTGCACATGGCGTATCCCCTAAAGATGCTGCTGCAGCCCGACGGCCACCTGACCTCAACGGACGTTTTCCACACCGTCGCAGGAGCGATCATCTTTGACGTTTGCGAGAATCTTGATGCCCGGCTGGTGGCCGTGCAAATGCCGGAGGGTGTCATTCGTACCTTTCCTGGGCCAGCTCACGGCCCAGCCGGTCTGCGGAATCTGACCGCCTTTGGACCAGGTCGGCCTGCTTTTGGCACGATCCTGAAGCCCACAGCAGGCATCGTTCCGGAGGAGGTTGGCGCGCTGGTCGGCGAAGCCGCCACCTGCCCGTTGTTCATGTTTGTTAAGGAGGATGAAAACCTTTATCCTCGGCTGGACTACTCACCGGTTCGAGAGCGGACTCGCCAAGCGGTCCTCGCCATCGAACGAGCCAATGACAAACGCGGCGGACTCGGATTGATCTTCGCGCCGCACATTACCGGCACGCCGGGCGAGATTCTTGAGTCAGCCCATGCCGCGGTTGAGGCCGGGGCCGCGGGTTTGATGTTCAGCGAGACCTTCGCGGGTGGGACAGTCCGTATGGTGCGCGAGGCGTTCAGGGCTCGGAGGACCCCCCCCGCTCTTTATGGGCACAACGCAGGCATCGGCAGTCGAACCCGGGCAATCTGGCGCGAGGTCATCGACTGGTTTGCCAGGCTTGACGGTATCGATTTCCGCCAGACCGCCCCACTCCTGCCTGGGGCGCCATTTCTGAAACCAAGCGGCCGGGAATGGGAGGCTTCGGAGGCAGTCCTCAGCCGCGCCGTCCCGGGCATTAAGCCAACCATGGTCGTCCGCGCTGGTGGACTCGACCAGGGCAACATCGGCTTAAACCTGGCTGATGCCGAATCGCGAGGTATGACCTCCAACATTCTTTTCCTCGCGGGCTCCTCGATCAATTCCATCAAGAACTCGCACGGCAAAGCTGACCCGAGATACGGTGCGGAGGCGATGCTGCAGGCACTGGAGGTCCACCGCTCCGGTGATCTGCGGCATGTCCCGAAAGAACGGCATGCGGCTGAGCTGCTTAACCTGGCTGAGCGCAGAAACCTAGGCGCGTTGCGGGCGGCTCTGGAGCAACGTTACGGACACACGCACGCATGAAGAAAGAAGAACGCTTGCTGAGAGTTGGGGTGTTGGGTTGCGGGCCGATAGCACAATTCGCCCATTTCGAGGCTTGCCGCAAGGGACGCAACACCGAGTTATACGCGATCTGCGACCTCGCCCCGGACTTGCTGGCCAAGATGGCGGCCATCCACGAACCCAAGAGGACCTTCGCCCAATTTGAAGAAATGCTCGCTGAACCGGAGGTTGAGGCGATCGTTGTGGCCACCGCCGATCAGTTCCACGTTCCCTTATGCCTCCAGGCTCTCGAGGCCGGCAAACACGTGCTGGTCGAAAAACCTCTTGGCGTCAACATCGAGGAGTGCGAGGAACTCAGGGAGAAATGGCGCCGTTCAAACTTGGTTTTACAGGTTGGCAATAACCGGCGCTTCGATCCAGGGGTGGCATTCGCCCGGAAATTCGTGATCGAATCGATGGGCGGCATGATCGCTTACAAGGCGTGGTATTGTGACTCCACTTTCCGCTACACCATGACCGATAACTTGCAGCCTTTGCCTAGGGTGAGCGTCTCTGCTCGCAAGCCCCAGGGCAACCCAAAGGCCGACAGAAGACGTTACTTCATGCTCACTCATGGAAGCCACCTGGTGGACACCGCGCGGTTTTTTGGCGGCGAGATTCGCCAACTCAGGGCCCGCTTGCTTGAACGCTTTGGCGCTTACTGCTGGTTCATGGAGGCCGAATTCGCCAGCGGGGCGCTGGGACATTTGGATCTTACCATCCCGATTCGCGGCGACTTCGAGGAGGGTTTCCAGATCTACGGGGAGCACGGCAGCGTCCAAGGCAAGGTCTTTTTGCCCTGGTTCCATAAGACCAGCCTGGTCGAATGTTTCTCCGCCAAGGACGGGACTTTCACTCGTCCGCTGGGGGAGGACGCTCACAGCTACAAACGCCAACTCGAAGGGTTCGCCGACTCCATCCTCCACGGCGCCCCGCAGCACGGCGCGACGGTCGAGGATGGCTTGGCCGCCATGCGCGCGATGGTCGCAACCGCTCGGTCGGTTGAAACCGGCCGAGCCTTGACGCTCAGTGAGGTTCACGGGAGCGTATGAGGCTGGGGATCTTCGCCAAGACTTTCATCCGCGAGAACCTCGAGGAAATCCTGGACGCGATCCTGGCCCACGGCCTGATTGAGGTGCAGTTCAATCTCTCTTGCTCGGGCCTGCCGACGCTGCCCGAGGCAATATCCGACGCGACCATCCGCCGCATTCGTTCGGCGTTCGAAGCCCGCAAGCTGGCCATGGCGGCAATATCCGGCACCTTCAATATGATCCATCCGGATGTCGAGGAACGGCTCCTGGGATTGGACCGGCTCGAGGTGCTCGTTGCTGCTGCACCAGCCCTGGGCACCAAAATCATCACGCTTTGCACCGGCACCCGCGACCCCCAAAACATGTGGCGTTTTCACCCGGAAAACGCGTCCGAAGCGGCGTGGAACGATCTGCTTATCTCAGTCGAACGGCTCCTGCCCACCGCCGAAACCCATGGTGTGATTCTGGGCGTCGAGCCGGAGCTTTCAAACGTGGTGAATAGTGCGGCCAGGGCCAGAGCTCTCCTGGACCATTTCGCGTCTCCGCATCTCAAAGTGGTGATCGATGCGGCAAATCTCTTCCCCGAGGGATCCCTCGGGCGGATGCACGAAATCCTGGATGAGGCCTTTGAATTGTTGGGCCCCGATATAGTGCTCGCCCACGCCAAGGACCTTAGCGGCGATGGCGACGCGGGCCACCAAGCCGCCGGCAGCGGAGTTTTGGACTACCCCTATTACCTTGCTTGCCTGCGGCGCGCCGGCTTTGCCGGGCCGTTAATCCTGCACAGCCTCAGCGAACCACACGTGCCGGGCTCCATACAATTCCTCAAGGCCACACTAGAGGCGCAAGCACCAGGCCCAGCGCAAACCTCGCCCTGAGCCATGCCGCAGTTTGATCACCAGGCAGTTTCGTTGAATTATAGAAGCGAGGGTGAGGGCGTTCCGTTTATCTTTCTGCACGGGCTCGGTGCCGATCTTGAGCAACCATGGGCCTTGTTTCCACCCTCCCCAGGCATTCGACTGATATGTTTCGACTTCCGCGGGCACGGCCATTCCGCAACCGGACCGGAGGAGCAGCTGGGGTTGGCCAGCTTCGCCGAGGATTTGGGCGCGCTCATGCGGCACCTGAGAATCTCAACCGCCGTGGTCGGAGGCATTTCACTCGGCGCGGCCGTCGCGCTTAGTTTCACCTTGCGGTTTCCCGCCAAAGTCGCCGGCTTGATCCTCTCTCGACCGGCATGGCTTGATGGCCCCAATCCCTTCAACGTCCAAATGTTTGGCCTGATCGCGCAGTTGGTCCGCAACTACGGCCCGACGGAAGGCTTGGAGCGCTTTGAAGCCACACCCGAGCTTGCCCAAATCCAGGCACAATACCCGGATACCGCCAACTCGCTCCGGCGGCAATTCTTGAATCCACGAGTGAACGAATTCAGTGCCATCCTCGATCGGATTCCTCGGGACTCCCCGAGCTCGAACCAGGCGGAATGGTCCAAGATCTCCGTCCCCACCCTCGTGCTGGCGAACCGTCTGGACCCGGTCCACCCGTACGAATACGGTGAAGAATACGCACGACGAATTCCAAAGGCGGAGTTTCAACCGATCACCTCCAAGTCAGTGAACGTGCTACTCCACGCCAGAGAAGTGCAACAGGCCATTGCAGGGTTCTTGGTTGGTCATTTTCTGAAGCCCCATACCATTCAGTCCTGATATGTTGAAATGCTCTACCTCTCTTTGGTCGGCCGACTTAACCAACCTCGCCTCCGAAATGAAACGCGTCGAGCCGTTCTCGGAACGTTTCCATATCGATGTGGCCGATGGCCATTACGTGCACAACCTGCTGTTCTTCCCCGATTTGGTCAAGGCCCTCAGGCCACACACTCGCCTTCCGTTCGAGGTTCACTTGATGACCACCGATCCGCTGAATTGGGTTGAGCCGTTCATTGAGGCGGGCGCGGATGTGATCATTTTCTGCCTGGACAGCGCTGCTGATCCGGGCGCGGTTCTGGCCGCCATCAAAGCCGGGGGCAAAGAGGCGGGCCTATCGCTGCTGATCCATGAACCGCTAGGCCTGGTGGAGCCCTATTGGGATTCGTTGGACATACTGACCATCGTAGGCACCGCCATGGGCATTAAAGGGGCCTCGATGGACGCCTCCGCGCCAGTGAAGATTCGCCAAGCCCGCCGGCTCATTCAGCAGCGGGGCCTCAAAACGCAGATCCAGGCCGATGGCGGCATTCGTAGAGAGACGGTGCCGCTGCTTGCGGCCGCTGGTGTCGATTACATTGTCCCGGGTTCGTTGATGTTCAGGGAAGACCCCACCGAAATGCGCCGCTGGCTCGCCTCCCTACCCTCCGCTGCGCCCGCTTCCGGCTAGGCCGTTCCTAATCCTCTGCAATTGCATCTTTTTCGTCCTCCCAGCCCACGCCTCTCAATGACTCGCGTTGGCGCAGAAGCAGAGCGATGATAAAATATCGCTCATGATTCAGGATCACGAAGCGGGAACGTTCTCTGACCACTTCTCAGGCGTCGCCAGCAATTACGCCGATTTTCGGCCTCACTATCCGCAAGCGCTCTTTGATTACTTGGCGACTTTGATTCCTTCAGATTCCATCGTCTGGGATTGCGCCGCCGGCAGTGGGCAGGCGACCTTCGATCTGGCGGCGCGGTTCGCCAAAATCATCGCGACCGACGCCAGCCGGGATCAATTAGCGTCCGCACAACCTCGATCCAATGTCGAATACCGGGTAGCCCTCGCCGAGCACAGCGAACTTCCAGATGCATCGGTCGGGCTGATCACGGTTGCCCAGGCGCTTCACTGGTTTGACTTGGGCCGTTTCTATAACGAGGCCAAACGGGTCCTCGCGCCTGGAGGCGCCTTGGCTGCTTGGGCGTATGGAGTCAACCAGGTGGAGGGCGAAGATGTCAACCGGCTGGTCGGGGACTTTTACTCCAGGGTGGTAGGACCGTATTGGCCAGCGGAACGTCGGCTAGTCGAGGAGGGTTATCGGACCATCCCTTTTCCCTTCGAGGAAATCACCCCCCCGGCTTTCCAAATGGAGGCCCGGTGGACCCTCGGCGAGTTGCTCGGCTATTTCGGAACCTGGTCGGCAACGAACCGCTTCATCAAGTCTCAAGGCAGGAATCCGCTGGAGCCCCTGGCTGCCTCCTTGTCTCCCGTCTGGGGTGATCCGACTCGACGGCGACTGGTCACTTGGCCTTTGACGCTGCGGTTAGGGCTGAACCCCAGCGGGCTGTCACCGACGACGCATTGAGATAGATGCTTCCCTTTCAAAAGCGCCCGACGGCCGTTTCTCAAATCGAACCACCATGCTTGGCGGTCCCAAAAAATCGAAAACCCCTCCCGAGTTACCGGAAGGGGTTCACACTTTTTGATCAGCTAGCTAGCGAGCCGCTCGTAAAAGCCGGCTCGCTACTGGCCGTGAGGCTTCTTAGAACTTGTAGATCAGGTTCAGAGCCAATGAAACCGCGTTGTGGTCCAGGTTGTTGACGCCCCCGTCGAACAGACCCTGGCCGGTGAGGCTGTGATCCCAGCGGAGTTCAGCTCGGCTGATGACATTCGCCCACAGGGAATAATCCACCGTGAGCGTGCTGCCCAGCAGGCTGACGTTGTGCTTGGAATTGGTTGCCACGACGCCATAAGCACCCGTGGAGCCCGTGGCGTATTCCTCGCGAACTGCCAACTTGAGCTTCTCAGTCGCCTGGTAGGTCAAGTAGCCGCCGAGTGCATTCTCGTAGGAACTATCGAACAGGGCGTTGGCGCGATAATCATAGGCCACGCCAACTCCCAAGCCCGTGACAGGCAGTGGGACGGTCGCACCAGTGTAGAGGTTGAGGGTGTCCTTGTTATGGCCTGGGCCGAAGCCCGGCGTAAGACTGCTCACCCCGCCGTCGATAACCCCGACATATGCATTCGCACCCTTGAGGACGCCTAGACTTTCGGGAGCGGTCAACGTGATTGAGCCCAAGTAGCTCTTCAGCGACTCAATGCCCGAACGGCCGTTGATGGTATTGATGCCGTCGCCGCGGTCAGCCACGCCACCAGACACGCTGATGATGTCGTTGACCTTGTAGCTGGCTAACACGCCAGTATGAACTATGGGTTCAATCGAGTAGGCGAATGACCGGCTGTAATTCGGGTTGGACCCGGCTTCCAGCACTTCGTAACCCACCACGGTGCTGAACACGCCCATCTTGATGTCGAGACCGTTACCCAGTGGGGCGCGGACAGTGACGTTAGCGTTTTCGACCGCGAAGTCGGAGGTCGTAGTTCCGCCCGACGCGGAGGCGAGTACATTGGCGTCAGGGCCGTACAGCAGCCCGACAGTGTAGCCGGCGGACCATTGGCCTTCGTCCAGGGGCTTCTCCAACTGAACCTTTATCACGTTCAGGTTGAACCCATCTTGCTTATTGGCGCCGGGCACCGCGCTGTTGCTGCCCTGGTCAAACGAGCGGCCGACAAGGACGTTGCCTTTGCCGAACTGCCAGATTGCCGACGTATCCACATACCCGCTTAAGGTTGTGGAGGCTAAGGCAGTCATCACCTGATGCTGCGTCTCTTCGGCCTGCACCGCGGACGCCAGGCTAATAACTCCGGCGGCGGCCAGACCTACGGTCCAAGGGTGGTACGTTAGTCTATTGCTTCTCATGTCTAGGTTTTAGGGTTAGGGCAAAAAAGCTCCTGGACCTCGCAGGAGGGTCAGGGAGCCATTTGCGGAGCTGTCAGCACCCAGCGCAGCCACCGCAAAATCAAGGTTTTGTCGCCTTCGGCAACCAGCGTATCGCGTTCCCATAGCAAACTATATGCCAGATTACCGCCTGCAGATGCAAAGCACTTCAGCTTGAAGCCTTTGCATCCGGCGTACATGTCATTAAGCTCGGTCTGGGTCGATGCTTTTTGCACAACTTGTGCAAAAATGACCATGAATCGCCCGATTCATCCCGGATGCTTTCGAGTAACACTGCATCCAGTGACCTCTAGCCGAGCACGTGTTCAATACCATAGCCGGACAGTAACAGCAAAGTGCCTGTCTGGCTCGCAAACGCACTGAGCCAAGCAGGTCAACCCCGCTGTTGGCAAGCACGAATCTCCGGGTAAGACTCAGATTCCCCCGGCCGTATTCACCCCTCACCCCCACCAATCGTTACTAACCCGACCGCGGTCGGGAGCCCGCGACAGTGGCAGGGGGGCGGCGCGCGCCTCCCAGCGCCCACCAGGTGCAGCGGGCTCAGGATCCGCATCCTGGGCCATCACAGGGAGGAGGGAGGGTTCCACGACTTCCCAGCTGGCGAAGCTGAACCGACATGAATGCCATGGTTCTGCTGATGCTTATAATTTGGTTTTGAAGTTGCCGCCGCCCTTCCCATACTGAGGGCATGTCAAACCAACCTGTGCTCGACCTCCAATTGCCTGGCATCAAGAAGCTCAAAAGCGGCAAGGTGCGCGAAGTATTTGATCTGGGCCAAGCGTTCTTAATGGTGGCCACAGATCGAATCTCCGCCTTCGATGTGATCATGCCTAACGGGATACCTCGAAAAGGCCAAGTTCTTACTCAATTGTCGCATTTTTGGTTCGACCGCTTTTCCGGCATCATTCCCAACCACCTCTTGGCTAAGGCCAACGATCCCCTGCCTCAAGCCCTTCAACCGTTCTCCTCGCTCCTTTCTGGCCGAAGCATGATCGTCAAAAAAGCGCAGCCTCTGGCCATCGAATGCGTCGTTCGTGGCTATTTGGCGGGGTCAGGCTGGAAAGAATACCGCGCTGGCCGAACCGTCTGCGGGATCGCCCTGCCCTCCGGCCTGACCGAGTCGGCTGAGTTGCCCGCCCCCATCTTCACTCCAGCTACCAAGGCGGAAACGGGTCACGATGAAAACATCTCCTTCGCCGAGGCGGAAAAGATCGTCGGCGCCGAGATTGCCGCTCGAGTCCGCGAAACCAGCCTTGTGCTCTATTCCAAGGCCCGCGACTACGCCCGTGCCCGCGGTATTATCATCGCCGATACCAAATTCGAATTTGGCCTCCACGACGGCGCCCTGATCCTCATCGATGAAGTTCTAACGCCGGATTCCTCTCGGTTTTGGCCCGCGGACCAATACCAAGCAGGCCGTGGCCAGCCTAGCTTTGACAAGCAGTTCGTCCGGGATTATCTCGAAACGCTCGATTGGGATAAGAATCCCCCGGGCCCGGTGCTGCCCCCGGAGGTTGTCGCCAAGACCACAGAGAAGTATCTCGATGCCTACCAGAGGCTTACGGGGCACGCGCTGTAGAGTTGCTCTTTCCGGAACAACCTCCGCCTGAGCCTAAAAGGCCAAAGCCTCCGACCAGTTCCTTACCGGGGGCCGCAAACAATTATTAACTAACTCATTTTTATAGTTGATTGTTTTCCAGACTTGAGCTACGATAGCCACCGATGAAACGTGGGCGACATTATTCGCCGGCTATCCCTTTTCTCAAGGGCCCTGCATTTCCACTGGCGCCCGACCTCTCCCGCGACTCGGCCTTCGTTCCCCGAGTGCCTCCCCATTACCCACCTCGCACAACTCGCCGGCTCCTCCGGTCCGCCTGGTTTACTCCCCTCGTCCGACCTCACCAGCGTCTCGGTCAAGGCCTGGAGAGGATTGATCGCTTCCAAGGTGGTCGACGGAGCGTCCGCTTGGTCCCCATTTCGGTTCCCGGGCCAAGTTCCTGCCGCGCCTTCAACCGACGCATGCACCGTTGGCCAAGCGTGGCATTGCTCGCCCCCTCCCCCAGGCGTATCGAGGCCACTTTCCACCCGCTACCCGGCTTGCCGGGTCCGTCCTTCTCGATTGTCGCTTTCCTTCGTAAGTACCCTGATTGTCGGCTATTCTGGAGGCTATTGTCGGATACCCAGCCCCTCCGGCATCGTTCGACCAGTGCCGAGCGCTACCTCCCGACCACCAATTCGAGGTTCCCGATACTACTTTCTCTCGCCGCCCGGATGTGGACCCTTTTGCGGTCCTTCGGGCGATGCTCCGGGCTGGCGGGCCCGCTGGGCCGCTCCCCCGCCGTGACCAGCTCCCTTCACCTGATTTCCCGTCCCTCGGGATGATTTATAAACAGATGAGTGAAGCCCTCGAGTCGGAACCGCCCTTGCCCCAGCGCATGCTGGAGCTGGTGGATGATTTCCTTCAATACCTGCGCCACGAGCGGGGGCAAGCGGAGCATACCGAACGCACTTACGCCGGTCTGCTCCACCATTTCATCGGGTGGGCGGCGCGGCACGGAATTCAGGAATGGGCTACGGTAGAACTCAGCCATCTCAGCGCGTTCCTCCAGGAGGAACGCCACAGGCCCCCGCTGGACCAGCCTGCCCCCAGTTCGCAGACCTTGAGCTTGGAGAGCGTTTATCTCCAAATTGCCGCGCTGCGGGCCTTCTACCGCTTCTGCGAGGCGGAGAAACATCTGCCTGCGAACGTAGCCGAACACCTTAGCTTGCCTCGCCGTTGGAAACGCCTCCCAAAAGCCTTAACTGACGCGGAGATTGCTCGGTTGTTGCAGCCTACCCACGAGGCAACCCCCGCCGCGCTCTGCGATCAGGCCATCCTTGAACTGGCCTACGCCTCCGGCCTCCGGCTGGCGGAACTGCAAAACCTGCGGCTGGAGCAGCTCCATCTGGACGCCGGTTTCGTAACCGTGATTGGCAAGGGTAACAAAGAGCGGGTCGTCCCCGTGGGCCGCCTGGCCGTCGCCGCCCTGCAACGCTATCTGGAGTCAGGACGCCCCACTCTCGTGACCCGCCGCACGCCCGCGAACGTTTTTTTGACACAGCGTGGCACCGCCTTCGGGCGCGTCACCCTCTGGCTGCGGGTAAAGAAGCGCGCCCGTTTCGCCGGCATCGAGCGCAACGTTACCCCTCACATGCTGCGGCACAGCTTTGCCACGCACCTTCTGGAGCACGGCGCCGATCTTCGTGTGATCCAGGAACTCCTGGGGCACGCAAGTATTCAAACCACCGAAGTCTATACTCACGTGACCAGCCAGCGGCTGCGTGAGGTGCATCAGCGCTTCCACCCGCGGCACTGACTTGAAACTCGGATTGGAACACCTATCCTCAGATCCCGAAACGATCCAACATTAGCGGCCTCCAACAAGTCTGATTTCTGAACACGCCATTCATCATAAATATCTTCGGTCGTTGGTCTTACGCGATTTGTGTTGGGCTTTACTTTGCGCTCCTGGTCTGCCTGCTTTGGTATTTCCGCTTCACCTTCCGATTCGCGGTCTGGCGTTTCTTCATAACCGTCACCGTCAACTGCTTGCTGGTCCTTGGTTTCGTCTTCGAGTGGATCGCTGATGTCCTTTTCGTGTGGGATTTCCCAGCCGGACGGCACCTGTTCGACCTGCCTGTCCCCCTCCTCGGCTGGATCACCGGTCACCGCGTGCCAGTCGAGGAGTTGCTCTGGATCGTCGCGGTCGTCCCGCTTTTTTACTATCTCTACCTGTGGAGCACGCTGCTGTTCCATGACATCATTTACGTCGTGGACGATCAGGGCAGATTCTACAAACGAGAGGAACGCTGGGTAGGCTTCCTTGAGCCAACCTCCATTAGCACGCGGTTGAAAGGAGCACGGGGCCGGGAGAACGAGACCATCCTCAAACACCGGCCGCCCGGTTTTCTGGCCCGCTTTGCACGGCGCTTCATCTATAATCAACACCCTCCGTCATCTCCTCAGGCGAAATAGTCAACTGAATACAGCCATGACTTGACTTAGACACACCTGCGGAGACCAGGAAACTCCCCAGTCTGAACCGCCGGACGCGGAGTCAAAACCGATACGCCTTCGAGGAGGCACCCCAGAATGCCAATGTCCAAACAACTTCGCCCGAGACGCGTGTTACAAACCGTTCCCACATTCCTCCAGGTTTTTACTGCCTGTTGGCTGGTCTCCACGCCACTGTGTGCGGTCGAACCGGGAACTGATGAGCGGTTGCCCCTCAAAGAGCCCCTTGAATTGTGGCTCGATTGCTCGAGCCAAAATGTGCTTCGCAGCAGCCTGCTCGGGCTGGCTCCACTGGGGCCTGGCGACCTTGTGGACCGGTTGGTTGACGGCTCGGGTCACGCTAGGCATCTGACTCAGCTTCAGCGGAACTCCCGGCCCAAGTTCGGACAGGACGGGGACTCCGCCTTCCTGGTCTTCGATGGTGTGGACGACGCGCTGACCGTTTCGGGGCTGCAGACCACGCTGACTGGTGCGACGGTGTTTGTGGTCATGTCACCACAATCGAACGAAGGCATGTTCCCGGGCTTGTTCAGCCTGCACCGCGCAGGCCAAAACGACTACACGTCAGGCATGAATTGCGACCTCGGCCCCGCCCCCACCGCGCAGTTCAGTGTCTTGAATATCGAAGGCGCTGGCTTTGGAGGCAGTTCCCAATTCCTTAAAACACCGCCGCTGAGCTTTGGCAGTTGGCATGTCCTCTGCGCCAGATGCGAAGTGGGAAGGCCCAGGTGCGGTCCATAAAACCTTCGGGGCTTTCTCTGATGCCAGAGGGTCTGGACGCCGCTCTCGGGCCCGACCAGTTGAAGGACCTCCTGACTTTCTTGCTCACCTCGCCCCTGGAGCCAGCCCCGATCGACATCCCAGGCATTCCTGCGGCACGGACGATGGCTGAGGTGGCCGCGATTCTCGGCCCGAAGCCAGTCACCGCCCCGCCGGAATCGAACTTAGCGGCGCTGCGGATTCTGCTTTGCGACGGGCCGAAAGATCATGGAATGAACGAGCATGACTATCCCTTGTGGCAGGAACGCTGGGCGCAACTTCTCGGCCTGGCGCCCGAGGTGAAAGTCGCGATCGCGCATGGGTTTCCGACACCCGAAGCCATGCGCCAAGCGGACGTTATCGTCTTCTTTTCGGATAATCCGGGTTGGTCCGCGGAGAAGGGAAATGATCTGAGGCAATTTCAAGACCGGGGCGGAGGATTGGTCTACCTGCATTTTGCGGTTGATGGACACGATGCGGCCGATTCGTTAAGCCGTCAGATCGGCTTAGCCTGGCGCGCCGGACCGGCGAGATTCCGGCATGGGCCCCTCGATCTCGCGTTCGATGCCTCGAGTTCCATTGCCCACGGTTTTTCTCACCTCCATCTCTACGACGAAAGCTACTGGGAGTTGCAGGGGGATGAGAAGTCGATCCACCTCGTCGCGAGTGGAGTCGAGGACGGTCGTCCTCGCCCGCTCATGTGGACGAAGGAGAACGGCGCTGGGCGCGTCTTTGTTTCCATACCGGGACATTTCACCTGGACCTTCGATGATCCTTTGTTTCGCATCCTGATTCTCCGGGGGATTTGCTGGGTCGCGCACCAGCCGGAGGACCGTCTTTCAGAACTCGCCACGATCGGTGCAAGGACGTTCACTCCCGCCGAGGCACGAGGCACCGTGGCGAACGTCGAACGAAAGTAATGCCTGTTGGTATGAAAACTGAGACAACCGCAACCAGCAACGCCCGGATCCCCACCGTGTCTCGACCTGAAGAGCGGGCCACAGCAGCAGAGCGCAACTGAGCATACCCTTACCATTTCCAGAGAAACCGCAGACGGCTGGGCGGACGGTGTTCCGTGGAAGACAACCTCCGGCGTCCCCTACGGTTCTTTTGCTTCGACCGATGTCCAATGGGTGTGTTTACGGTCCCGCGCGACGATGTTGAACATCTAGTAGGGGAGTGGGACGGATCTGAAAGAACTGTTGCGTGGCGTTGGTCAGCGGGACGAACCACTCGGTCTCGGGGAATACCCCCGACACGTTCGTGACGTGAGCCAGGTTGCCAACATCGGACCCGCTCCATACCGCGTAACTCTTACCGTCAACGCCTGGCCAGCTTATTCTAGCCAATTGTGCATTCCACATTGAGAGATCCAAACGCAAGGGCTCGTCGGCCTCGGCAGGATTGGTGCCCATGGCCTGCTCACGCGCGTTGTTATATCCATCACCATCCGGGTCATCCGCTGGTCCATAACGCAACGAGCCGAAGTACGCCTGCTCCCATCGGTCATCCAAACCGTCATGGTCGCTATCCACAATCTCCACGCCTTGGAGGATCAGGCTTACAGCCTGCACCGAACCGGTGGCGGTCGGTCCCTCGTCGCTGACTTGGACGATCCACGTGCCAAAGGAACTCTCAAAGAAATGCTGGGTGGACCAATAGGTCCACTCGGATGGGGCGGCAGAGGTGTCGGAGTTGTAATGCTGGAGCACGCTACGAGTGCCTTGCGGAGAGAGCAGCGTAATACGTACGTCCCCACGCAAGGGGTGGGTCATTGCAACCTGCACCCCAACATGCTCACAGATCAAGTCGTTGGTGACGGCGAAGGAGTAGTTGGTTGCGTTGAGGTGGATTTGTGCTCTTGCCGCCGAATTCGTCTTGAATAGGTCGATGAGGCTCAGTCCGTTGCTATGCCCAATGAAAACCGCCGGTATCGGCACGAAGTCGGTCGTCCCCATGACTAGCAATTGATCCCCGCCGCCGGTTGTATTCGTTGGAGAATTGTAAACCACGGCAAATGCCGCCCCAGCTCTCGCCGCCCGGGTGATCTTGTCCGAAAACGGTACTGCCCCTCGTTGCATCAGCGCGCCCTTGCCGGTGAGATCAACGGCAATGTCGTTGGTCGCCAAACCAACATCCACCAGTTGCAGAGTCGGGGTGGGGACGTCGGCATGGGGGCCCAGGCTTGGCAAACAAGGGATCGATACCAGAGTCGATGGAACTCCGCTGCCGCCCACCAGCACCCGCAGACCGTCGTTGGGAATCTCCTGGGTGTTGGTCGAGGTGAGAGTGACAGCGGTGAGTGGGGGGCGATTTGTCCAATGCCGTGCGAGTCTGACGGCCTGGGCGGCATCAGGAACACCGAAACCCACATTGTGGCTGACCAGCAACCCCGCACCGTTAGGTCGTAAGCCCGGATCGGTGAGGTCGAAATGCCGGGCGGATAGCAAGAGTATCTGTTGCACATCCCGATAGGTGAGACTTGGATTCGCAGACAGGACCAAGGCGGCCATCCCCGACACTAGGGGAGCGGCAGCCGATGTTCCTCCAAATCCGAGGGAGTTGAAGGCAAAGTCTCCTAGATACTCATAGGGCGGGAGGAAACTGAACTGATTGATTCCGTTCGTGGAGGTGAGGTCGGTGGAGAACAAGCCATCCCCGTTGCTTTCAGCGGCTGGCGCGGCCACCAGGAGGCACGCGCCTGCCTGGCTAGACGCCACTACGCGGCCCTCAAAGGTGACCGATGCCACGGCTATCGCCCCCGGATCGGAGGCGTACGCATTGTCATTCACATCCACCGCGTTCGCGCGATTGTTGCCCCCCGCTCGAACCATCACGACTCCGCGTCCACCGCGCCCTTCGTTCATGGCATTCGCCAGGCCTACGCGCTCCAAAGGCGTCGGACCGCTGGGCGTAATCCCGTTGCGTCCCCAGCTGTGGTTCTCAACATCAACGGATCCGGCGGCAAACTGGTACATATCCATCAAGTGCTCATCGCTCACCAGAATCAGATTGGTGTTGAAGATCACCCAAGCCGCTAGCCTGGCCCTCGGAGCTACCCCAGCCATGCCATAGTGGTTGTTGGCCTCCGCCGCAACGAGGCCTGCCACCGCCGTGCCGTGGGCCCAACTGGACGATACACCGTGCGGGGCGCCGTTGGTCGTGTTGTTGCCGAAATCGTGGTGCGGTGCTCCAACCACCTGGTCCGCCAACTCTGGATGCGTCAACTGGATCCCCGTATCTCCGATCGCAACGGTCACGCCCTCCCCCTGAGCGAAAGGCCATGCCCCTCGGATGTTCACATCAACGCCGAGCCGGCTGCCCGTGCCTTGATCTCGGTTCTCGAGATACCACTGACCAGTGGTTCCTCCGAGAAGAGGCACAAAATGCGGATCGTTCGGCGCCGGGGCGTATGCACCGTTTAGAACTGCTTCACCTTGGAACACCGGGTACGCCGCCATGATCCCTGGCAGCACTGCCAGACGCGCGGCCTCCTGCGCCGCCGTCGTCGCGTCGGGTGCCTGCAAGATGAACAATTGAGGAGTCACCGTACGCGCGAGCTTCAGCGGGCCATCCCCCACCAGCGTTGCCAGGCTAATACCCAAGCGAATCTGCACCACCACCCGATCGCCGAACTCCACGGCGTTCGTTGAACCTTCCTGGCGCATCCTCAGCCAACCCGGATTTGTGGCCCGGACCATCGCGTTTCCTGTTCCTTTGTCGGTTACGAAGGCTGCTCGATGCGGCAGGCGAAACTCATAGCGGAGCTCGGTTTGCCCTCCGGCGGCAAGGGCAAATCCACCCTGCCAAAAGAGCAACAGCGCGACGAAAGCAATGCTATTTGACGCGTTCAGCCTGGGCAAAACAGTTAACCGAGAAAGGTTCCAGGTCGGGCCGCTGGAGCGAAGGGGAGACAAGGAACTGGGCAGATAGTGGCTTTGCATCCGATTAGCTCAATCCTAGCGGATTAGGCGCCCCTTCTCAAGTCACAAAAGGGGTGAACCTCTCGGCGGTCAACTGGGCTTTAGAAAAGGCTTGGAAAATCCCCCTTACGAGCGCATACAAAATAAGTTCAAACTCATTAAACGACATTAGCCATGAAACGACGTAATTTCCTTCAGACCGCCGCTCTCACGGGCGCGGGCATGCTCATCTTGCCGCGAGGCAAAATCTTTGGCGCCGACGCGCCGAGCAATAAGCTCAACATAGCCTTGATCGGCACCTGGGGCCGAGGAGAAGCACATTTCGGCGCCCTGAGCACTCAGAACGTGGTCGCTTTGTGCGACGTGAACGAGGAACACCTGGCCTTTGGTGCCAAGAAATTCCCAGATGCGAAGCAGTACGTCGATTGGCGGCAATGTCTAGATCAGAAGGGCTTGGATGCCGTGGTTTGTTGCACCGCCGACCACACGCACGCCTTCGTCGCCAACTGGGCGATGAACCGGGGTCTCCATGTGTACTGCGAGAAACCTCTGGCCAATAGCGTGGAGGAAGCCCGTGTGGTGCGCGACAATTTCTTGAAGCACCGCGGTAAGATTGCCACCCAGTGTGGCACCCAACGCCATGCCATCGAGAATTTCAACCGCGTGCGCGAACTGGTGCGCGACGGTGCAATCGGACAATTGGAAGCTGTCTCGGCCTGGGGAAACAGACAGATTCCTCGACCCGGCTATCTGCCTGCCGAAGGGGAACCACCCAAGCATCTGCATTACGACCTGTGGATTGGACCTTCCCCAATGCATCCCTATAACCCCGGCTATTTTGCAGGCGGGCCAGGCATGAACTGTTTGTCCTGGAACATGTACTGGGACTTCGGCAGTGGCCAGGTAGGTGACATGGGTAGCCACACCATGGACCTGGCCTGGAATGCCATTGACGTTAGTTTACCCAATTCGGCGGAGGGCAAAGGCGACCCGTTCAATCCGGAAGTGAGCCCGGTGAAACTGGAGATGAATTTCGAACACCCGGCTAACGACTGGCGATCGGGGATTAAGGTGTCCTGGTTCCAAGGCGGCGCAATGCCCGAGTCGCCTTCGCGTTGGGTGAACCTGAAAGAGATCGACCATGGCGCTATGTTCGAGGGGAGCAAGGGCGTGCTCATCTCGGATTTTGGTTCGCGCCTGCTTATCCCAAACGGCGACAAGGCGGACATGACTTATTACAAGCCACGCACCAAGGATGCTCTGATCCCGAAGCTGGGCGGCTTCCAGGAACAATGGATCAGAGCCTGTAAGAGCGATCTCAAGACTTCCTGCGATTTCGAATACAGCGGCAACATGATCGAACAAATGATGCTTGGGTTGGTTGCCTATCGATTGGGAAAGAAGATCCGTTACGACGGTGCTGCCGGAAAGGCGATCGACAACGCTGAGGCCAACGCACTCCTGCGCCGCACTTATCGTCCGGGCTGGACCCTCAACGGGTAATTCGGCGCCCCAACTTCGACAAAATTAAACGTTGCACCGGGGTTGGGTTCTGCTAGTTTAACCACCCTTTTGTCTGGTGTCCGGGTTGTCTAGCCCGGTCCGGGCGAAGGCTAACGGCCGTGAATTTCTGCCTCCGTGTGGAGGTGGGTGGCCATAATCGTAAAAACTTAATCCCGTCTTCCGCGGGATGGTCCGTTGCGATCGCGCGGGCTCCTAACAAATGGAAAAACTGTGATTAGTATTGGTCTCAAAGAACTTCTGGAAACTGGCGTCCACTTTGGACATCAGACGCGCCGTTGGAACCCCAAGATGAAGCAGTTCATCTTCGACGCTCGCAACGGCATCCACATCATCGACTTAAGCAAGACTCTAACCCAGTTGGAGGCGGCTTGCTCTTTTCTCGCCGAGATCGTAGGCCAAGGGGGCCAAGTGCTTTTCGTGGGCACGAAGAAACAAGCTCAAGAGGCAGTGAAGGAAACGGCCAAACAGTGTGGCCAGCCTTACGTCGTCGAGCGCTGGCTGGGCGGGACGCTCACCAACATGAAGACCATCAAACGATCGATGGGGCGCCTGCGCGAGATCGAGAAGATGGAAGCGGACGGTTCAATCAACCAATACGTCAAACAGGAACAGTCGATGCTCCGACGCGAACTGGCGCGACTGATCAAGAACCTCGACGGCATCCGCACCATGGAGAAGCTGCCGAACGCCTTGTTCATCGTCGATATCAAGCGCGAGCACAACGCTGTGGCTGAAGCTCGTCGGCTCGGGCTTCCGGTGGCTGCCATCGTCGATACCAATTGCGACCCGGACCTCACCACTCATCCTATCGCCGGCAACGACGACGCGATCCGCTCGATTCGAATGATCCTTTCTGTCGTCCAACAATCGATCGTGCAAGCTCGCGCGGAATACGAAGCTAAGTATGCCCGCAGGAAGAGCGAAGAAGAAAGGGCGCGGGAAGCGCAGGCCGAAGCCAGCTCTGCAGCTCCTGCCCCTGCACCAGTGGAAGCCCCCGCTCCACCGGCACCGGCGACCGTTTCTGCCCCCGCCGCGGCAGTGGAAGCGCCTCCCGCCTAGGGCCGATCGACTCAACGCTCACAGGACGCGCCGTCGCTGTGAGCTACGCATTGTTTTACCCTGTAATCGGAATTTGAACCTTATTTGGAATTGGATTGTTTATGGCTGACGTAACTCCCGCCCTCATTGCCAAACTCCGGGAAATGACTAACGCGGGCATGATGGACTGCAAAAAGGCGCTCACCGAATCCAAAGGTGATCTTCCAGCGGCCGTCGATGTCCTGCGCAAGCGCGGCATGGCCACGGCGGCCAAAAAGGCGCTCCGCGAGGCCCGCGAAGGCATTATTGTGCATCACATTCTGCCCGGCTCGCGAGCCGGTGTCCTGGTAGAGGTTAACTGCGAGACCGACTTCGTGGCGAAGAACGATAGCTTCAGAGCGTTCTGCGAAAATATCGCGCGCCTGCTGGCGAATGACCCCAAGACCGACATCGAGGCGTTGCGCGTCGAGCAGGTCGCCAAGACCGGGGAGAATATTCGGATCGCTCGGCACCAGAGGTTGGACGTGAGCGGAAATGGGATCGTGGCCGCCTATATCCACACCGGCTCGAAAATTGGAGTCCTCTTGGAAGTGGGCGCCGGAACCCAGGCCACGGTCGACAACGAGGAGTTCAAACAACTCGTGCGCGACATCACATTGCAGATCGCGGCTGCCAGCCCGGTGGCGGTGTCGCGGGAAAGTGTCGATCCTGCGATCATCGCCAAGGAACGCGAGATCGGGGCCGAGCAGGTCAAAAACAAACCGCCTCAAGCCATCGCCAAGATCGTTGAAGGCAAACTGGAAAAATTCTTCCAGACCGTATGCTTGCTTGACCAAGGTTTTGTGAAGAAGAACGCCGAGATCACCGTTCGCGAGCACGTCGCCGCTGTTGCTAAGCAACTTGGAGATGAAATCTCAGTGCGACGCTTCTTGCGTTTCCAGGTTGGCGAGGTCGTCGCGGCCTGAAGTGCGCGGCCGATTTGCCCGGTTCAGAGTTACGCGTCCTGCAAAGCGCGTAATTCGCCGTTAATCTGCCTCAGGCGCACCGCCAAGGCACGCGCCAAGCGTGCGAACACAATGACCCCAAGCACGGGATGGGCCCTCGAGAGCTCATTGAACCGCGCCCGGGACAGGACGTACAATTCGCACTGATTCACGGCCACGGCATCGGCGGACCGGACATTGCGGTCCAGGAAGGCTACCTCCCCAAAAAAATCCCCCCGGGCGAAGGTGGCCAACGCCAGATGGCCAGCATGCTCTAGGGGTAGGGTCACTCGCACGCTCCCGCTGCGCACCAAATAGAGTTCATCACCGCACTCCCCGGCGCGGAACAACACCTCCCCGGCGCGCAGCGACTTGTCATTGATGCACGAGGCGATTGCGTCCAGGGTTGAGCGGTCGAATTCCCGGAGCAGCTCGATGCCTTCCAGCGTCAGAGGAGTCTCGTCGGGGCCCGTTAGAAGGTGCGCCTCGTCTAAGAGCCGATCCTCACACCATTCGAGAGCCTCATCGAGGGTGTCGAAGACCTCCACATTCCCACGATTCTTCATCAGACCCAGCTGGTCGAAATAGGCGCGGAGGTTGCGGCCCGTAGGTAAGTTAGACGGAAGGCTGCTGAGAATCAGCCAGCCGTTGCGCAGCCTCAGGCTGGTCTCGATCTGGTCGAGCAGATGTGCGGCGGTGAAGTCCACCGATTGAACCCGCCGCATATCCAGGATTAAAAAGCGCGTTGATTTCAAGTCCATTCCCAATTCCGTCATGAGCCGGTCGGTAGTCCCGAAGAACATTGTGCCTTGCAGTTCGCAGATCGTGGTTGCCTTGCCCGTGCTCGATAGCAGTTCTCGCTCCCGTGGGAGCCGATGGTGCTTGGACGAGAGCTGACTGCCATACACCTTGCGTCGGATCACCGAACCGTGCATCTGTTCCCGCAAATAAAGCAGGATCGCGAGGCCGACACCTGCCCCGGCCGCCACGACCAGATTGGACAGGACAGCGGCGACCACGACTGCCGCGATGACCAGGAAATCCAAAATCGTCGAGCGATGCCGAAGCAGCTGCAGACTCGTCCGATCGAACATTCGCAGGCTGACTAACACCAGGATGCCAGCGAGGGCGGAAAGGGGCAGCCAGCCGACCGCTTGTTTGAAAGCGATGAACATCACCAGCGCAAACAGCCCAGCCGTCAGGCTCGAGACACGGGTGGTTCCTCCGCTGTTGAGGTTCACCAAGGTCGCGCCCATGGTTGCTGACCCCGGGACCCCGCCTGCTATTGCGGAGACAAAGTTCCCCACACCTTGTCCCAGGAGCTCGCGGTTTGAGTCATGTCGCGTTCTAGTGAGAGTGTCCACCGCAACGCAGGTCTTGAGCGTATCGATTGACAGCAGCACCGAGAGGGTTAGGGCAGCACTGCAGACGGTGCGCCATTCGTCCCGCGCCACCGAAATCAACGAGGCCAGAGTCGGCGAACTAGCGCCTCCTCCAACGCTGTCCCCGGCCACCATCCCGACCAGGAGCGGGTTATGGCTGAGGGAGAGGAGTCGAGGGTCTAACATGCCGATCGCATAATAAGTAACTAAACCTCCCGCCAGCCCGATGATCGGAGACGGCACCAAGCGCGTGACGCGGTTTCCCATGCCCATCCCAGCCATTGTGACCGCCCCAACCGCCAACGCCGGCCATTGCCACAGCGCCGGTGTCATCAGACCCTGCACCAGCCCGATACCCTTGGTGAGGCCAAGCAGGTTCGGCAGTTGGCCCAGGAGGATTAGCATTCCGACAGCGCTCAAGTAGCCCGCTACCACTGGATACGGAATATACTTTATCAGGCGCCCTCCTCCCAGGGCTCCGTATACAAGCTGTAGGAATCCAGTGCTCAAACCTACTAGAGCTAAGAGGGTGCATACCTGTCCGGCGGAGATGGCCTGGGTGGATCCTCCACCCCTGCCAACTAATTCTGTGGCTAAGGATCCCAGCACTGCCGCTGCAGGAGCGCACGGCGCGGGTATTAGGCTCGGGGTCCTGCCGATAAGGGGCGCGATTAACCCGAGCGCGATTGCTCCAATCATTCCCGCTTGTGCCCCCCGTGCCGCAAAGGCCGACCCTAGCGGAGCGTAAATCGCAATCCCAAATGCGATGGCCGACGGAAGTGCAACCAGTCCTGCGGCGATTCCTCCCCAGAGTTCGGTGGCTGGCCGTTTCGCGGTAGCCGTATTCCAGGCGGTTTTCAGAAGGACAGCCAGTGGCATATAAGCAACAATCGCACCCACGCCGAGCTAAGGGACGCTCTTGCGTATCATGTTTAATCCTGGCCAGTCAAAGCGCAAAGCGACCATCCACTGGGCCAAATAACTTCGCAGCAAGGTCTTGCAGAGTGCTCCATCCCGGTCGACCGTCGCTGGCCGAAGACTTGATTCCCGAGGTCCCCTCTTTTCGCAGAAAGCCGCACTTGGCTTCATCCGCTAATCCTTAAAACTGTTCCCGAACCGCCCAACCCGCAGCGTCAGGCAAGCATCAGGCCACGGCAGAGCCCTTTCGCTTCTCACCGCCGCGCATCGCAGGCCAGACGTCCGTGATCGATTGGAAATTGATCCTGAGCATCCCTCCGAGCCCGAGTCGGGCGATGGCGTAGTCACGCCACCATTAATGGCTCTTCTGGAAAATCTCCCACGCGGGTTCCGAGTTTGTTCGCCTGCATACGGATGCACGGATGACTCTGCAATCTCCGCCCAGGGCGGCGCTGGAAGGCTCGCATTCGGGGCCGTTGATCGCCTGGATGCCGACTCTTGCCAGGACGCTAGGCATATGAGGTGAGCTTGGTAAGATCGGCCCGGAGAGGTGAATCGGCAGATCCTAGGCCCTACAATACGTGTCACCCTGCCCCTCAATAATGGGTAACAGCACGCCTCAGCCGGCCTTCCGAGGGGTCCAACCCGCTCAGTTGGACTGCAAATTAGCCTACATCAATGCTTTGCGACCTAATCCAATTCCCTTCTCCGCCCCCTCCCTCGTCAGCCTCCCAATAGTAACCATGAGGAATGTGCACTTGCAAAACCGCTTGACAGAAGACGCCCTTTAAAATGAGGCTAGGTCTGTGGATAATTGCGAACGCGCTATTTTCGCGCCCAGCAGTCAGGGTCAACGTGCGTCGAAGCTGAGGATTGAGCTGACGGCACGTCCAACCAGCCTTGGGCAAACCTTTGGAGAAGCCATCCGGCCATGAATCACGACGAGTTGGGCTCTGCACTGGCGCCGGAACGGCTAAGTCCCCCATCTTCAGGGACGGCACGGTCCCGCGGCAAAGTGGTGGCCACCCGGGGGGCACCAGAAACCAACGGCGCTCCGCCTGGGACACTCGGCCTATTTAAGAAGACCTACGCTTTCTCAGGAGCAGCCAAAGTCCGGGCGTTGGGACTCTACCCGTATTTCCGTACCATCACCTCGGCCCAAGACACTGAGGTGCTTATCGGTGGCAAGAAGGTGCTGATGCTCGGGTCCAACAGCTATCTGGGCTTGACCAACCACCCTGTCATCAAGGAAGCAGCCAAAGCAGCCGTGGAGAAGTACGGCACAGGTTGCGCGGGTTCCCGGTTTCTCAATGGCACCCTCGATATACACCTCGAACTGGAAGCGCAGCTCGCCAAACTCGTCCAAAAGGAAGCCGTTTTGCTCTACAGCACTGGTTTCCAGGTTAACCTCGGTGTCATCAGCGCCCTCGTCGGGAAGGGCGAATACATCCTGGCCGACAAGAGCAACCACGCCAGTATCGTCGAGGGTTGCCAACTGTCCCTGGGCGAGCTCATCCGGTTCGCCCACCGGGACATGGCCGCACTCGAAAGCCGCATCCGAAAACTTGATGACCGGGCTGGCAAGTTGATAGTTGTTGATGGCGTCTTCAGCATGGAAGGGGACATCATCCCTCTGCCCGAACTATGCCGCATCGCGCATGACTACGGGGCGGCGGTCATGGTTGACGACGCGCATGCCATCGGGGTGATTGGAGACCACGGCGCCGGCACCGCAAACCACTTTGGTTTGACCGATGATGTCCACCTGATCATGGGCACGTTCAGCAAGTCCCTAGCGAGCCTGGGTGGGTTCATCGCCTCAGACGCCGCGACCATCGATTTCCTCAAGCACCATTCCAAAGCCCTGATTTTCAGTGCAAGCATGAGCCCGGCGAATGCCGCAGCGGTGCTCGCTGCTCTCCGGATCATGGCCCAGGAGCCCGAGCGCATAGCACGGCTTTGGCACAACACCAGGCGCATGAAACAAGGCCTGCTCTCCCTAGGCTATGACCTCGGCGCATCCGAGACGCCGATCCTTCCTGTCTATTGCCGGGAGATGGTTGTCACCTTTAAACTTTGCAGGCGCCTTGAAGAGGAGGGCGTCTTCGTCAATCCGGTCGTCTTTCCTGGCGTGCCTCCTGGGAATGAGTTAATCCGCGTTAGTCTCATGGCGACCCACACGGACAAACAGATCGATTTCGCGCTGGAGAAATTCGCCAAGGCCGGTAAAGAACTGGGCCTCATCTGACCGCCCCGGTCCACAAACCCCGAATGCCCGCCCTTCCGTTCCCGGTTCGAGAGCGTCGGCACCATACGCTCATGAATCGGTGTCTAGTTCTCCGGCCAACCCTGGCGATCGGCCGCACGTCCCCGGGAGAGTCTAAGTCATTGTAGGGGCCGGCGGACTGACCGATGTCCGAGTCTCCTGCGAGCATGCAAGGCGAGGCTAGCATGAAGGTACTGCTCACCGGCGCCTCCGGCTTTGTTGGAGGTCACATTTTGGAGCGCCTTCTTGCCGATGGTATTCCCACAGCCGTATTGTTGCGACCTTCCAGCCCTCACCCCCTCCCAGCCTCCACACTCGGCCGGATCGAAGTAATACACGGCAGTCTCGAAGATCAGGCTTCGCTGTGCCGCGCACTCGATGGGATCACTCACGTCATTCATGGCGCCGGTTTGACCCGTGCTCGCCACAACGCGGAATTCTTCCAAGTGAACCACCTTGGAACCAAACGCCTCGTCGAATCCGTCAACGGTCGTGGCCAGCAGATTCAGCGTTTCCTCCACCTCTCGAGCCTTGCGGCGTGTGGGCCGGGCTCTTCGTCCAACCCCGCTCGCGAGTCGTCCCCACCGCATCCCGTCTCGGTTTACGGCCGCAGTAAACTGGCCGGTGAACAGGAAGTGGTTCTCGGTTGCCATGTCCCCTTCACCGTGCTTCGTCCGCCCGGAGTCTACGGACCGCGCGACGCGGAATTCCTTAAACTCTTCCGTGCGGTGCGGTTACATTTGCGGCCTGAGTTTGGGGGTGGTAGCCAGGAGCTCAGCCTCGTTTTTGCACCTGACTTAGCCACGGTGGTGGTGCGATGCCTGACCCAAGCCGCCGCGGCTAACCGGGTTTATCATGTGGCGTCCAGCGAAGTCGTAACCGCGGCACAACTCGCTCGGTGCATCGCAGAAGCGATGAATGTATGGACCGTGCCTCTACCATTGCCCACAGCCTTGTTGTGGCCCGTTTGTCTGGCCCGTCAATATGCTTCCTGCCTGGGCGCGAGTGCGAGCGTGCTCAGCCTTCAAAAGTATCCTGAGTTGGCAGCCCCTGGCTGGGTCTGCGACGTCACCCGCCTGCAGGATGATCTCGGCCTCAGCTGTCCCACGCGATTGCGGGAGGGTATCGCAGCGACCCTCGATTCATATCGCCGAACAGGTTGGCTGAGAGGCTAGACCAGTGATGCGGCATTACACTTTCATTGACTATGCCACTCAGAGCTACATCGCTCTGGTCGGGCTTTTGATCCTTTGTTTCCACAATCAAACGGTGCCGGAGTGGCCGGCTTTGGTAGCCTTGCATGCCATTTGTGGCGTCCTAATCCACCTCCTCATTGCAGGATACACGTCCCACACTACGAACCGATCGCTCCGGTTTCTGCGCGGCTTCTACCCCGTGATCCTCTACACCTTGTGGTACCGGGAGACCGGCGCGGTCAACAGGATGTTTGTGGCCGACTATCTCGATCCGGTTTTCATCCGTCTGGAGCAAAACATCTTTGGGCTCCAGCCCAGTCTGGCCTTCATGGATGGCCTTCCCTACCTGCCTCTGAGCGAGGTCTTTTACGCAGCCTATTTTTCTTATTACTTGATGATTGTGGGAGTTGGATTCGCTCTCTACCTGCGCCAGGCCGCTCATTTTCAGCATTACCTGGCCGTAGTGTCGTTCGTCTTTTATCTGTGTTATTGCTTTTATATCTTTCTGCCAGTCATAGGCCCGCGCACCTTCTTCCGCGAAATTGAGGGCTACCATCTCCCCCCCGATCTCGAGGCCCTTAGCCAACGCTCTTCGTTTCCAGACGCCGTGCGCGCTGGGCCCTTTTATCATCTCATGGCGTTCATCTACCATGGCTTCGAGGCCCCCGGCGCAGCCTTCCCCAGCAGCCACGTGGCCGTGGCAATCTGCACTCTCTATTTCTCTTTCCGTTACCTTCGCCAGATTCGGTACCTGCATCTGACTTTGGTGATTCTCCTCTGCCTGTCTACCATTTACGGGCGCTACCATTACGCCTTGGACGTCGTTGCCGGAGGGTTCACCGCGGCGATCCTAATCCCCCTGGGTAATTACCTTTATCGCCGAGCCCCGCACAGGTCGCTGACAACAGGAGACACGAACACGGACGATGAGGGATGAAGCATGGGGCTCCGGCTTGCGCTCAGCGTGGCAGGCGAGTGGGCATATCAGCGACCGTGTAGCACATCACGGCCAAGGCAGCAGCGCAGCGGTTCAGGTCGGCGCGATCGATCTTGTCGATAGTGTCGGCATCGGTGTGGTGGTACCAAAAGTATTTGGCGCCTTCCGTTACCAACTCCATCGTTGGAACCGAGGCCCCACGCAAGGGGATGAGGTCGGATCCGCCAGCGTCCTTGCTCAGTTCAGCCGCCCCCAAGGTTTTGGTCAGCCGGACTACTCCTCGGAGGAGTGCGGCCGCGCTTTCATTGCCGGAAAATGAGAAGCCCAGAGGACGCGCAACGCCCATGTCCGATTCGATCGCTAAAACGTGGTCGTTCAACTCGGCTCGGTGAGAGTCGTGATAAGCTTGGGCTCCCCTCAGACCGTTTTCCTCATTGACCCAGAGCACCAGACGCACTGTGCGGCGAGGGTGCAGATCAAGCCGCCGCAAAAGTCGCAGTGCTTGCCATGCAGCCAAACAGCCACCTCCGTCATCCATGGCACCTTGTCCGACATCCCAAGAGTCAATATGCCCTCCTACCAGGACAACCTCCTCGGGGTGTTCGCGTCCCGTGATTTCCGCCACCACGTTGCGTGAAGGTACGTCAGGCAGAGTGTGGGCTTCCATTCTAAGATGTATCGTTACCCGCTGGCCGCGTGCCTGAATTCTCTCCAACAATTCCGCATCCTCGACAGTGATCGCGGCGTGCGGGATCTGCCTAACTCCCTCCTCATATCGCATCATTCCCGTGTGCAGGGTGTAGAGTGAATGGGGAGTGACCGAACGGACCAGGCTGGCCACAGCCCCTGCCTTAGCCGCTTCAATCGCGCCTTGGCTTCGGATGGCGACCGTCTTCCCATAACTGCTGAACGGCTCGTCGAACAGGACGATCTTGCCCTTGGCCTCGTCACCGCGATGGTGAAGGTCGTCAAAACTCTGCACTACCAGCACCTCCGCTGTCAGGCCCTCAGGACCCGTGCCGATGCTTCCGCCCAAACCAAGCACGCGAAGGCTAGCGAACCGTGGCTCGATCATTTCGATTGATTCGTGCCCTCGCACCCAGCGAGGAATCATCACCGGCTCGGAGTGAACCTTATCTAACCCGTCGAGACGCAATTGCGCCGACACCCAATCGATGGCTGCCTCTAAGTTGGTCGTGCCGCTAAACCGAGGTCCGAACCGGTCGCATAATTCGGCCAGGCGCTCGAAGGCGCTATTGTCCGTTATAGCCGTCTCGACGAGCTTGGTAGCCACTAGGCCGTAGGTGGATGGGATATCCGCCGGCGCCACGGTGCCCGCATCAGCCGCGCGCACCAGCATCATCGCAAGAAGAGTGCCGGTCCCTGCAGCCTTTACTCCCCCTCGGATCAAAAACCAAACATCTCCTCTCAAGCAATACCTCTCCAGCGGACCAACCGCTTGCGTAGGGCCTCCAAGTGACAAGCTTCGGTCATAAGATTAGGAAAATCTCTGGTTAGCTGCTCGACGCTAGGCACTAACCCCCATGCAGTAACCGTAAACACCTCGACCGCGTGTCGCGAGTTAATCCCGAGCTCACGGTTTTTGCGGTCGAAGCGCGCTCTCAGAGTGACCTTCCACTCCTCGAACGAGCGTGGTGTCGCCATTTCGTGGCGTCCTACCCACGGTAGCCACTCAGCGATCTGCGACTGATGGCACCAACTCATCTGGGCCACGAGCTCGAAGGCTGGCTCTACGTCCACCGCCAAATCATGGCTGTTCTCGCCGAACATGTACCCATCATACACCGCAACGATCACCGGCACCTTGCAGGGCACTGAGGTGGTCTCGTCACACGGATACTCAGGAGTGTAAGCGTGCGGCACGTTGATCATGTAGGCCACCGACCGTACCGCCTCAGCGACGGCCACATGGTCCACGTGTATTCCGGCCAAGGGGTCCAGTGGCAGTGGTGGACAAAAAAGGTAGTCAGGCTCGAAATCGCGAATGGCCTTCCACATGGCCGCCATCAGGTCGGACCCCACCCGCATGCACGCTTCGCGTGGAACCCGGCCATCGGGCAGCCTAAGCATCTCGAACTGGTAACCGCCTGCTCGGGCTGAGGCCGCTTGCTCAGCCAGGCGCAACCGCCCGGTCTCCGGGCGGGTTCGGAACTGGTGCCCCGCTTCGCCATCGGTGCAGACCAAAACCTTCATCTCCAGATCGTTGCCCAATGCACGCCGCCACATCTCGAACGTCCCAGAAGCGGTAAACTCGTAATCGTCGAAATGGGCGTGAACGTAGAGGATTCTCATGGCCGAATGCACCGCTTGCTTCGATCCGATCCGTTGCTTGATGGTCCCCAGAACATGCAAAAGCCCCAACACCGCACATCCCTGCATCGCCCCACCCAGCTGGCGAGGATTCCCAGGTCCGGCACGGCTGAAGGCTCGCGGTTTGGCCACATGACCTCCGATGAAATCACGGCCGGGCCGGGCTGGCAAACGGCAATTCGAGGCGTTTGGGCGGCGGGATGCGGTGGAAGGAGCTTCGCCAACCCTGGCTCTCTGAAAAAGCAAGGTCGCGTCGGCCTTGGCCCTCCCAAGACCAAGGCCGACGCGCCTCACTCCCCAACATACCATGACGCCTTGGCGTCACCCACAACGGCTCGGGTTCGCCGTCTGACGTCCCCCCAGATCGAGCGACCCGAGGGGCAGATTCTTGAACGAAAGCATACCTAGACCGGAGGGGTTGCCAACCTACGAAAACTCGTAGGTTTACCCCCCCCTGATTTTGGGATCAACGACGGAATTTCGCCGCCAGCTCGGCACGCGAGTGAAGATGAAGTTTGTCGTAGATGCCGCGGACGTGAAAATCAATTGTGGAATAGGCCACCCCCACTTTCTCAGCGATTTCTTTGTAGGTGTAGCCGGCAACTAACAGGTCGAGGATATCGCGCTCGCGCGCCGAGAGCTGGCGCTCGGTTTCGACCACCTGCGCTGGCGAATGGAATGACTGAATGACTTTCAGGGCAATGTTGCTGGACATCGGCGCGCCGCCGCGCTGCACCTCGATGATCCCAGCGGTGATCTCAGCAACCGGGCTGTGCTTAAGCAGGTAACCCGTGGCACCCGCTGAGAGGGCTTGAAAGATCAGTTCGTCGTCGCCATAGGCCGTGAGCATGACCACGGTCTGGGTTGGCGCCAGCGTCTTTAGTCGCTTCACGCATTCGATGCCCGACATCAACGGCAAATTGATGTCCATTAGAACGACGTCGGGCTTTTCCTTCGGCAGATCCGCCAGGGCCTGCTCCGCGGTCCTGTAAGTGCTCACGCACGTTAGCCCTTCGGTTCCGTTGATCAGTATGGCCAGGCTTTCCCGCACATCTTCGTTGTCTTCCACAATCGATACGCGAATGTCAGTCGTTGCCATAGGGTCCTCCAATCACACCAGCACGGTCCCGCGCCGGTGCGAACTTCAAATCTCGGGCCAGCTAGGTTGAGTTTAGATAAATCCGGGCGTTATTCGGAGCGCTTGAGGGGAAGAACGTGGGATTCGCCGCCTAATTCTACTCGGACGTTCTCGCGCTCGATGGCCACCACTCTGACCCCATCGACTTGGTCCCCTACGTAACAGGTCTTGCCATTAATGCGAGTGGAAGGCTTGTTGAGTCGGTAGAAAATAGCTTGGAGTTTCAGCGGCGGCCAGACCAAAGCCACCGGCTTCTCGGTCACTACGGGCTTGTCTGGGACTACCGCAGGAGGCTGGGCTGGAGGTTCCACCCCAGGCGCGGGGGTGGTAGTAACCTGTGCGGACGTGTTTGATGGGGGGGAGGTGGTGGCGCTGACTCCGGCGTCGGGTTCGACTGCCACCGTGGTGTTGATGACCGGCGGCGCAGACGTCGATGCTTTATCGCTAGGCTTGGTGACTAGATTGGAATTGCTCCCTGCGCTGACGCTCCCTCCCGCGGCTGTCTTTGGGTTTTGTGTCCCGGCCTGAGTCAGGGCAGCGTTGGTGGGTTTCGGGCCGGCCTTGGGGGTTGCGCCAGGCGAGGAAGCGGGACGCAGCGCAATCCACCCAAACCAACCGCCTACACCCAGCAAACACACGACCAACAATAGAATGATTACCTTGAGAATTCCGCGGCTACCCCCACCCCCGCTATCCGCGGGTTTGAGCCCGTCGGCGGCAGTTGGCGGCGGTGGGTTTTGTTTTTGCGCTTGGCCGGCGCGCTTGAGTGCATCGTTGATCAAACTCATAGATAGACTTTTCCTTCCAACTCACGAATCGCCAGGCCCACCATACCATGGTCAACACGATCGCGCTGGTGGACAAAGCCGGCGAGCAGGCATTTGTCGCATAGGGAATTGACAAGGCGAGGGACGCCTTGGCTGTAACGGTGGATCCTCCATAGGGCCGCCGCGGTAAAATCAGGAAACCCTTGAGAACCAGCTACTTCCAATCGGTGCTGGACGTACTGGCTCATCTCTCTCAGCCGCAGAGGACGCAGATGGTAACGGATGGTGATCCGCTGACGAAGCTGCCGGAGACGATGGTTATTCAGGCGATCACGCAACTCCGTCTGGCCGAGCAAGACAATTTGCAGGAGCTTGCGAGTGTCGGTTTCCAGGTTAGAGAGGAGACGTACCTGCTCCAACAGCTCATCGGTCAGGTCTTGGGCCTCATCGACGATCAGCACCGCATCGCGCCCTTGCTCAGCCAACCCAAAGAGGAAGTGATTGAAGGCCGAAACCGTCTCTAACCTATCGAGTCCCTTGACGCACACGCCAAACTCCATGGCAATGGCCTTGATTAGTTGGTCCGGGTCAAGTACCGGGTTGAGGATGAGCGCCGTGGCGAACTTGTCGCCGAGTTGGTCCAGCATCGCGCGGCAGAGAGTCGTCTTGCCCGCTCCAACTTCACCGGTAAGTTGGACAAATCCCTTGCGTTCACGGATCCCATAAAGCAGATGGTTGAACGCCTCGCGATGCTTGGCGCTGAAGAAAAGAAAACGCGGGTTGGGCGTGATATCGAAAGGTGGCTCTCGGAGTCCGTAATATTCGAGATACACAAAGGATTTATACTGACCTGAGGGACCCGAGGAAAGCAGAAATCGCCGCCACTACGGCCCCTTCGCAACCGATGCCAGCGTGGCTTTAATCGCGGCAAGCAGGCTTTCGACCTGCTCCTCCGTTCCGACCGTGATCCGCAAATACTCCCGAGTGTCGGGGTCCGGGAACCATCGCACAAGAACGCGGCGGCTCCGGAGTTGGGCAAGCCAAGTCTCCGCCGAGGTTCCGGGCGGGCGGGCGAAGATGAAATTAGCGGCACTTGGTGCCACAGCAAACTCCAGATCATTCAGGGCACGGGCGAGTCGCTCACGGGTGGCGATGAGGCGTTTGAAATTGGCTTTATAATACGAAAGATCCTCAAGGCAGGCCTGGGCAGCGATCTGCCCCAGCCCATTGACGTTGTAGCTGTCTTTGATCTTGTGGAGCGCTCCAATAAGCGCTGAGTGGCCCACCGCGTAACCTACCCGCTGGAAGCAAAGTGAGTAGGCTTTGGAGAATGTGCGGGCTACTAGGACATGCGGGTGACGCAAGGCAAGCTTTAGAGCATTCTCGCCCGCAAAGTCGACATAGGCTTCATCCAACACCACCACGCCGAGCTGCGCCTGGCAAAAGCGCTCGACCTCGGCGGTGCTATAGCCACGACCGGAAGGAGCATTGGGCGTTGTTAGAAAAGTTAGGGCCGCCCGTTGGTCCCATTGCCGGGCATGGTTGAGTTCGCGCGGACTTGGCAGCCCAAAGTCACTCCGGAGTGAGACCGGGTTGCGGCTGGCCCCGTGAATATCGGCGAGGACGGGATAAAGGGAGTAACTAGGGGAGAAATACTGGACCAGGCTGCGGTAAGGCCGTGGGTGCCAGATGCCATTAGGCCGCCCCGCGGCGTTGGCAGGAGCGGGTTCGACAAAGGCACGAGTGGCTAAAGCCAGCAATTCGTCGGAGCCGTTGGTAACGATGATCTGATCTGGCTTGCACCCATGGAAGCGAGCGAGCTTTTCCCGCAGCGCATCCGAGGTTGGGTCGGGATAGAGCCGCAACCGATCGTCGACCGCTGCCTTGATTGCTTCCAAGACCCGGGGTGAGGGCGGATAAGGGTTTTCGTTTGTGTTAAGTTTCACGAGGTCGCGTACCTTCGGCTGTTCCCCGGGGACGTAGGCCTGGAGGCCCTGCACTTGAGATCGGACAAGGGATTCGGCGTCTTTCAGTGGGCGGTTCATACGGGCATCGATAGCTATAGCAGGGGTGTCGGTGGGTGGATGATGGGTGTTAGGGTTTCGACCGTTTGCGAGCCGCTGTCTTGGTACCGCGGGTTTGGGCAAAGAACTTGGCCCGCATCTGAGAGAGCCTCGCGCTGCTGGTGCTCTTGGACACCACTCGGATGGCGGCAGATTTGAGATGGCCATCCAGCCCTTCAAGCCTGGCGAATGCGCGCACGGCGTCTAGGGACTTTTGGAGCGAGGCGCGGTCGTACTGAACCACACTCGTGCGTCGCTGGAATTGGTCCACTGTCAAGCCGGCGAAACTTCGCCCGGCACCTCCGGTAGGCAATGTATGGCTGGGGCCGGCAACGTAATCTCCCAGAACCGTAGGAGTCCAAGACCCGATGAAGATCGCGCCCGAAGTGAGGAGACGATCCACCACCGCCGAGGCATTGCGCATCATGATTTCGCAATGTTCAGGCGCGATTCGGTTGGCAAGCGCAATGGCGTCGTCAATGGTTCTGGTCTGAATCAACCATCCCCCATGATCGAGTGCTCGCTCGACAAACTGCCGCCGAGCGAGTTGGGGTAGTTGGCGTTTGATTTCGCGCTGGACCGCCGCGATGAGCTTGGCGGAAGTGGTGATGAGCCAAACGCGTTCATGGCCCGAGCCATGCTCCGCCTGGGCGAGCAGGTCGGCGGCGGCAAAAGCGGGATTGGAGGAATCGTCAGCCAGTACCAGGATCTCGCTTGGGCCGGGGAGTAGATCGATCGCCACTCGTCCAAACAGGAGCCGCTTAGCGGCCACAACGTAGGCGTTGCCAGGGCCAAAGAGTTTATCGACGCGAGCAATCGTCCTGGTTCCAACGGCCAGAGCGGCAACAGCTTGCGCACCGCCAATGCGATACATCTCGGTGGCGCCGGCCATCCGGGCAGCGAGCAGTAGTGCAGGATGAACTTCCCCTTGAGAATTGCAGGGTGTGCAGACGACGATCTCAGGACAGCCGGCCACTCGGGCGAGCACGATCGTCATCAGGGCAGTCGAGATTAGCGGTGCCGTGCCCCCAGGCACGTAGATTCCCACGCGCCGGAATGGGTCGAATTTCTCCCCGACTAGTGCGCCTTGCGCGTTTTTGCAGGACCAGGTTTGGCGCACCGCGCGGCGGCTGAAGGACTCGATGTTTTCAATGGCGAAGGCCAGAGTCTGGCGCAGTTCGTCGCTGGCTCGCACGGAGGCGCTCAGCAGTTCAGCGCTGCTGATCGCCAGTTGCTCCGCGCGGAGCTTGGCGCCGTCGAATCGCTCGGTGAATTCCACGAGGGCATTATCTCCTCGCGTCTCCACGTCCAAGACTATACGTCGGGCGCGCTCCTCAATTTCGGGGTCAAAGAGGCTGGATGGCCCAGCCAATTGCGCCACCTTGGCGGCAAACCCAGGCTCATTGTGGCGAGCTACATTCATCACCCCCCATGCTGGCCAAACCCCAGATTAATGTCAAAACCGCACCGAGAAATACGAAGCGCGTCCGAGTTGATCACTTTCCAGGTTTTGCTCGGCCCGGTCGTTTGGTCGCACGTCGTTGGCCGACGAGATGCGTCGGCTGGATTGAGTCACCCAGCCCGGCACCCCATCGAGGTCACCGCCGTCTGAGCTAATATCGGTGGCTGAAAGTCCCCAAACACCGCAAACCGCCAGAGCCCACCTTCCTTGGGGGGCTTCATTTCGCTGTGTAACCGCCGTCCACGAAGATGGATTGGGCGATCATAAATGAGTCCTTCGCCGAACAGAGCCAAACACCTTTGACGGTTACATCCATCACTCGCTCGAATGCCTCCTCGGACTGCTCAACAAATGCCTGGGGAGATTCTGCAATGCCCGCGTTATTGAATGCAAAGTCCAGACGTCCGAAGATCTGGATCGTCTCTGAGACCATCCTCTCGACATCCGTTGCCCGGCTGACGTGAGTCTGAACAACCTTGCCGGCACTTCCAGCTTCCTCGATCATGCGTACCGTCTCCTCTCCCTGAGCCTGACGACGGCAGGCAACGACCACATTAGCTCCACTACGGACAAAGGCGATCACGGTGGCCCTTCCAATACCGGAGCTTGAACCTGTGACGATGGCGACTTTGTGAAGGAATTTCTTTGGGTCCATATCAGTTGTGTTTGCGCGGGCTCTGGTGGCACGGTTTCTTACCGGTGCTGAGCCCGACCAGAATACCTTCTAGTCGATCAGCGCCGATTGGCAAATTGGATGGTCGCTTAAGCCTATCTTAGACAGCAACGCCCACCGAAGATAAAAATCGGCTTTGCTCCTTTCACAGTTACAGCCTATCGTCAGTTTCCTAATCACATACACATGAACAACACAAGTCTCCTGCCCGCTTGCGCCTGCTGTCTCGCCTTGCTTGGAGTCCTCGTTCCTTCCGGAGTTGCAGCCGATGCTTATGCCGAAATGCCCGGAACCGACGGCAACGGCAACTACCAGGTCGGCCCCGAGTATAAGCTGGACCACGACCTCACCGACCAGGGCAATCCCAAGGGAAAAGCCTTCGAATTTTCGATGATATTGGCCGACAGCAAGATATTCCGAGGCGACGATTCCACGCTCGACCCCATGAAGAAACCTGTGCGAAAAGAGCGGAAGATCTACGTATACGTGCCGGCCAGCTACAAGGACGGCTCCAAGGCTCCGATTCTTGTCATTCACGACGCTCCCGGCCAGCTCAATTTGGTCCGCAATGCGCTGGACAACTTGACAATTTCAAAAGACCCAAATCGAAGGCTGCCAGCTTTCATCGCGATCGCCGTTCAAAACGGTGGCAACGATGGCAAGAAGAGCGAGCGCGGTCTTGAATACGACACCATGTCCGATCGCCTTGCCCGTTTTATCAACAACGAAGTCTTGCCGGCCGTGCTGAACAACGCCGAAATCAAAGCCGCGTTTCCCCACATAGCCCTAACCGACAATCCATGGGGCAAGGCCGTCATGGGATGTAGCTCCGGCGGGGCAGCAGCGTTGACGATGGGCTGGTTTCGGCCCGACTTGTTCCGCCGTCTGATCGCCTACTCGGGCACGTTCGTCGATCAACAGGATGACGACGCGCCAGAAGAAGCCAAATACCCGCTCGGTGCGTGGGAATACCATTCTGGGATGAAGCTGATCGCGAACGTGGAAAAGAAACCGCTCCGCATCTTCACGCATGTGTCCGAAAACGATCTTCGCCCTAAGGATTTGGAGGAGACCCATCACAACTGGGTCATGGCTGGTCAGCGAACGGCGGCGGCACTCGAAGCTGCGGGTTACACCCACCGATTTGTTTTCAGCCTCGGCACGGGTCACTGTGATGGCCGTGTTTTCGAACAAACTCTAGCGGACACGCTGCTCTGGATCTGGCGGGGCTACCATGCTGATTGAGACGCTCGAGTCACGGCCTATCTCCACTTCCAGGTCCTATGAGGGCCAGATTCATCGCCTACGGCCTCGCGGTTCTGTTTGGTGCCCGGGTAGTTACTGCGGCCGAGTTTCTGTTTTCCGGAGAAAGGAGAGCCAACAACCTGGTCTCGGAGTTACTGGAAGTCCCCGCGACTTTAGGTCCGAGCGAGGCATACACGTTCCGCCGTCCCAGTGATGGCTGGATCTTTATTTCGGTTTACTGCACAGGAAAGGGCAAGGTCCTGGTTATTCTGGACAAGGAACCGGGATCGAGTGCCGTCATCGTCAACCATACCGAAAACGGCTCCAATGCCGAGGCGGTTCGGCGCGTGAGCGGCGGCGAGCACACCATCCAAGTCGATTGTCAGGGAGAGATCCGCGTCGAAAGGCTCTTGGTGAGAGCTATTCCCGAATTGATCCACTGCGGGTTGGGATTCAACTCGCAAATCAAGGCTTACGGAACCTATGACATGGAGTTCCTTAAGAGAGACATCCTGCCAAACGTCACTACCTTGATTGTTCCAAACAATATCGATCTTGCCGGTTCGGTCATCGACGATTGGCATCGTCAGGGAAAGACATTTATTGCGGAAGTCGGCATTGATTCCCAGGCGAAGACCGCCGACCAGCATTTTAGTTACTGGACCAGTTTCTATGAGAAGGCCCATTTCCTCGACGGAATCATTATCAATGAGTTCATTGTGAACAGACCCGTTGCCGAATGGGTCGAGAGGATGACTCCCGAACGTAGCGCTCGGATGGAGCAGGAGCGAGAACAGTACGAAGTTTACGCAGACGCCATCAAACGCATCCGTCGTGATGACCGGTACAAGGACAAGATGCTGTATGCTTACGTGGGTGGCAGTGGTAAGATGTTGAATCGAGAAATAGTCGGGACAAATTGTATACGAACGGTCGTTAATTGCGGATTTCGCGTGGCCCTGGAACGGTATCTGCACGAAATGTCGACCGAGAAGGGCTCGCAGGACGCACTGCAGGCTTTTGTTGACGGCGTCGCCGATTGGGAAACGAAGGAACCAGGAATCAAGAACCAGATGGTGATTGTTTTTGGACTCTTTTCCATGCCTCCTGGGACCATCAATAAACAGCCGAATGTTGACTACCACGTCTGGATGGACCGACAGATGAACCTGGTCGCCAATCATCCAAGATTATCGAATGTCGGCGGCTTGGAATGGTGGACATCCTCCTTGGCTGATGAAGAAACGGTGCGATTCGTGGGCAAACTTTATCGGCATTATGCCATCGAGGGTAGAACCAACCTGTTAACCGATGACCCGCTGTTTCTCACTCATATTCGGAATGCCGATTTCGAGAAAGGCACTGACGGTTGGACTCTGCACCCCTCAGAGGAGGGAAGTATCGCCGCCAGGAGCTTTCCACGCTACGGCCGCATTGAGGGCCGCTATATGGGACTGGGCCGTCCGGCGGATCCTGAACATATCGGCGATACCTTTCTTTGGATGAAACGGAGCGAAAAGGGACCCAACACCTTCTCACAACCCATCCAGAATCTCGAACCGGGAAGACTCTACTCGATGAAAATGCTCTCCTGCGACTATACCGATTTGGTGAATCCAAAAGCCAAAACACTCGAAGAGGCAGCCAAATTCGTCGGTTCTGTGTCTCTCGAGGGCGTCGAGATCGATTCGAAGCGATCCTTTGATGAAATGTATCCATCCAGCCCGGAACCAAAGATACCGGTCTGGATCACCTATCAATGGAAGGTCTTCAGAGCCAAAGGTACGCGGGCGAAGTTGACGGTTTCCGACTGGCCGAACCCCGAGCAGTCAGGTCTGGGTTTTGGCCAGGAGCAGGTGTTCAATTTCGTGGAGATACAACCTTATCGTGAATAGCTAATCGTCTCCGGCGGCCGGGACACCAGGTTGCGGCCAGGCGCAGTTAACGAGGCTGCATCGTTCAGACGACGGTTCAAAGCAATTGGATGGCCGGTGGAAAAGCGTTTGCTGGAACTGCCGAACTGCGCTAAACTCAGCTAAATTATAAAATCGGGCGAACTGATGGAGAGCGACTCTGACATCGCCATAGTTGGCATGGCATGCCGGTTCCCCGGAGCGGACAATCCCGGGGAGTTCTGGCAAAACCTCATGGGTGGTGTTGAGTCTATTTCACGACTGACTGATCGAGAAATGTTCGAAGCAGGAGTCGCTCCTGAGGTTTTGAACAGGCCCGATTATGTTAAAGCTGCCCCAGTCCTAAAGGACCCAGCCCTCTTCGATCCTGGTTTCTTCGGCATCCACGCAGCGGAGGCCGACGCGATGGATCCCCAACATCGGCTGCTGCTCGAGCTCGCGCACGAGGCGCTTGAGGACGCGGAGTGTGATCCTGATCATTTTCAAGGACGGATCGGGGTTTTCGCAGGTGCAGCCATGAACACCTACTTCACGAGCAGCGGGCTGCATCACGGTCTTTCGGAGGATTATATCCCCACACTTATCCTCAATGATAAGGATTTCCTCAGTACACGGATCTCATACAAGCTGGGCCTGTCCGGGCCGAGCATGACTGTTCAAACCGCTTGTTCGACGTCCTTAGTGGCAGTGCATTTAGCCAGGCAAAGCCTCCTGAATGAAGAAACGGATATGGCTCTGGCCGGAGCGGTCTCCGTGCGCGTACCCCATCGGGCGGGCTATTTTTACGATGGTGGCGGGGTGGTCTCGTCTGATGGCCATGTGCGAGCGTTCGACGCTCGAGCCAATGGCACCGTGTTCGGCAGCGGCGCCGGCGTTATTGTGATGAGGCGTTTTGAGGATGCGCTGGCTCAAGGCGACTCGATTTACGCCGTCATTAAAGGTTCGGCAGTCAACAACGACGGCTCTGGGAAAGCAGGGTACACCGCACCGAGCGTCCACGGTCAAGCCGACGTCGTCGTGGAAGCCCTTGCTAACGCAGGCGTTGATGCCGAAAGCGTATCCTACATCGAGACCCACGGTTCTGGAACGCCGGTGGGCGATCCGATCGAGATACTTGCGTTGACAAAGGCGTTTCGTAGTTTCACCCGACGGAACGGTTTTTGTGCCATCGGCTCGGTCAAAACCAATCTAGGCCATTTGGACGCCGCCGCCGGGATAGCGGGGCTGATCAAGACGGTTCTGGCCCTAAGGCACCGCCACATCCCGCCTTCTTTGCACTACTCCAAGCCCAACCCGGAGATCGACTTCCCCGCTACCCCCTTCTACGTAAACACCGCGCCCACCCAATGGCCTTTTGGTCGCAGCCCGCGACGTGCAGGAGTGATGGCCACCGGAATGGGAGGCACCAACGCCTTTGTCATCTTGGATGAGCCCCCTGCCTCTGGGCCACAGGCCCCCTCGCTGGGACCACACCTCCTGCTGATCTCGGCAAAAACGCCCACCGCTCTCGATCTCACTTCCCGCAATCTCGCTGATTATCTGACGTCGCATTCCTCTTTTCCCGGCCCGGCAAAACCATCCGGCGCAGACAGACCCGCCAGCTCAGTTGGCGAGTCCAATGCGAGTGAGCCTAATTTCGGCTTTTTGGCCGACATCGCGTATACACTACAAACTGGACGACGACATTTTTCGTGTCGACGCTTCGTAGTTTGCAGCCACACGGAAGCGGCTGTCGTGGCGCTGAAAACACAAGGGTCCCAAACAACTGCTTCCATGACGGTGCCAGGCAAAAGCGGTCGGCCGGTGGTCTTCCTATTCCCGGGCATCGGTGACCATTATGTGGGCATGGGGCAAGGCTTGTACGACAACGCATCCGCATTCCGCCAAGAAGTCGACCGCTGCGCAGAGATCTTGCGACCGCTGCTGGACCTCGACATCCGTAAACTGCTGTATCCCGACCATCGGCCTCAAGAAGACGCGGCGAAGTCTCCTGGGATCGACTTGAAACGAATGATGAATCGCGCCCGGGACAGCTTGGCCGATCCATCAGCTCAAAGGTTGGACCAAACCCGCTACGGGCATCCCGCGCTATTCACCGTGGAATACGCGCTTGCCAAACTGTGGCAGCACCTGGGCGTTCAGCCAGCAAGGCTTCTGGGTCACAGCATGGGCGAATATGTGGCCGCCTGCCTCGCGGGGGTATTCTCGCTAGAAGATGCTTTGAGGCTGATTGCCGTGAGGGCCAGATTGGTTAATGATCTGCCGCTCGGATCCATGACCGCAGTCATGCTCCCTGAGCAGGAGTTGATCCCCCTGCTCGACGACGACCTGGCCATATCCCTCATCAATGGACCAAGTCTGTGCGTTGTCGCCGGCCCGCTACCCGCCATGGCAGGATTCCAAGACCGGCTCAAGGATCGGCAGATCGTTTTCCGGCCGGTGCGAAACGCCCACGCGTTTCATACGCCCATGGTCGATCCTATCGCCGATGCCTTCGCCCGCGAGTTAAAGCGTGTCCACCTGAGCGCTCCCGCCATCCCGTTCATCTCGAACGTGACGGGTACCTGGATCACAGCGGAAGACGCATGCGATCCGCTTTACTGGGTTGATCACGCCCGTCGTCCAGCACGCTTCAATGACGCTCTCGAACAATTGTGGAAGATTCCCGACTGCCTGCCCCTCGAAATTGGCCCCGGCCGCACCCTCGGGGTGTTGGCGATGCAGCACCCCTTACGAGCCGCCGTGCCGAACCCTGTGGTAACTTCTTCCTTACGGCATGATTACGAGAACCAGCCTGATTTGGATTTCATGCTGAACACCGTCGGTCGGCTTTGGCTCAACGGGATCGGCCTGGATTGGCGGAATCTGGATTCGCGGCCCCGCAAGCGTAAGATTAATCTGCCCACTTACCCATTCGAGAGACAGCGATGCTGGCATCAGCCACGCGCCACCGACAAAGCCGTAAGACTCTCAGAAAGCGCGACGGCTCATAAGATCGATCTCGCAGATTGGTTCTACGTGCCTGCCTGGGACAGAACCCATTTCTCAAGAGATGTTGTGATCGAGGCTGGCGCCGGCATCATGTGGTTGATCATTGGAGACCAATCTGACGTTGCTAACAGTTTCAGAAGCGCGTTGGAAGCGCGAGGTGCCGCCGTGGTCCTCGCTGGTTTTGGCCAGCCCTATTCCGTCACGGGTCCAGGCACATATCGAATCCGGCCCGCTTCCCTAGATGACTACGTTAAGCTCCTTGGAGTTCTCAAGAAAAGCGCGAGCCAAGCGTTGAATGTTGTGCATCTGGGACCACTCTCCGCTCGCACGCAACCTCCCAAAACCGGTCTCGATGCGCGGGGCCAGGAAGCGGGCTTCTACAGCCTCCTGAGCTTGGCGAAGGCGATCGGCGAGGTAAACCTAGCCTCGCCCGTTCGCATTGCCGTGCTCACCAATCAAATCCATGAGGTCACCGGTGACGAAAAGCTCAACCCTACCATGGCAACGGTTTTGGGTCCTTGTGGCGTCATACCGAAGGAATATCCCAACATCACCGCCTTCTCGGTCGATTTGCGGGCTCCGCTTATGGGTCGTCTTGACCTCAGTGGAATCGCTCTTTCTCTTCTTGATGAATTCCGCAGAGCCAAAAAGGGTGATGTAATCGCGTATCGGGGAAGATATCGATGGCAACGAACGTTCAAGCCGCACACACTCCCTTCTCCTGCCCACGCGGCCCCGGATCTCAACTTTCGCACCCGAGGGCTCAGATCGCATGGGGTCTATCTCATCACCGGTGGAACAGGAGGAATCGGACTCGCGATTGCGAGGCACCTCGCTGAGACATGCCAGGCTAGATTGGTGCTGACCAGAAAGTCTCATTTCCTGGAAAAAGCCCTTTGGAGGCACCGGCTCGACTCGGGAGATTTGTCCAATGAAGACCAGCGGATAGTCTCGGCGTTGCTGGAGATTGAGGCCCTAGGCAGCGAAGTAGACGTGTTTGCCTGTGAAGCCTCTGACCGGGCGGGCATGCATCGCGTCATTGCAGAGTCAATCGCGAAGCATCAAGCGATCAACGGAGTGATCCATGCAGCTGGAATTGTTCGGGCCGGCCTGATTCAGGCAAAGACCGAGGAGTCAATCTCGGGTGTAATGGCGCCCAAGTTGGACGGCGCTCTGATTCTATATGACCTGTTAAAGGATTGTGAAGTTGATTTCCTGGTGCTGTTTTCTTCCATCGCCTCGGTTCTCACCCCATACGCCGAGGCTGACTATAGCGCTGCAAATGCCTTCCTCGATGCATTTTCTTATTACGCTAACTCAACGGGGCGACTCCGGACGCTGACTATTAACTGGCCCGGCTGGAGGGAAATCGGGCAGCTGGCGAATCTGAAATCACAGGCGGGCATGGAGCGGTGGAAGGCGGATGCGCTCGAAAAGGCGATCTCAACTCGTGATGGTTTAGAAGCTTTCCGCCGGGTCCTAATCTCAGATCTCCCTCAAGTCATCGTTAGCCCTCGGAGCCTGGAGGTTCTTAGGGCGGAATCAGACCAGCCAGTGCTCCAGCCGCCCGTGAGCTCGCGACGCGACCCGGGGCTTATCCCAGCGGAGCATCAAGGGATAGTCGATGGGCCCAAGAACGAAGTTGAACGTGTGGTCGCTGGCATTTGGAGCAATGTATTCGGTATTTCGCCGGTTGGTGTGAACGATAATTTCCTCGACCTAGGCGGTCATTCGCTGATCGCCGTGCAGATCGTATCCCGAGTGCGAGCATTCTTTCGGATCAATTTTACGCTAAGAAACTTCTTCGAGGGGCCGACGGTCGCCCAGATGAGCCAGGTGATCCAGGCCGGCATTGTCAGTGAAATCGAAAGCATGAGCGACGACGAAGTGAAACGGCTCATAGCTGAACCTGCGTCGCGGTGACAGCCCTTGCCATTGCCCTGCCCACCTTGACGGTGGGGCTAGATTTCGTGCGATACCAGCACGTTCCCATCGCCCCCTGAGAACGCCTGCGGAGCTGCTCGGAGCGCGTTCCCAATAACTGGCTGGGAGTTACAGAAGGCAGTAATCTACCCATCTGAAAAGGAGATTCCGAAAAGCCTTTTGGGACGGAGACGCCTCGCCCTCTGCCAGGCGGCATTATCGGGAAACAAACCCCCGGATGGCCGTGTCAACCTCAGCACGCCTCTCCAGGGAAGGCACGTGGTTCCCACCCTCCGCCTGGAGGAACGTCGATCCACGGATGGCTTCGTGGACGCATCGCGCATGGGCCAAGGGCGTGATTGAATCGTTTGTTCCCGCAACGATCAGTGAGCGGAGCCGACTGATCAATCGGGTCGCCCTGAAACACCTCCAATTCGTTGGCGTCAACGGAAACCGTCAGACGCTTCACGCATAATTCAGGCCGCAGCATGCCCACCATCATGTGGATTCCCAAACTGCCGTCCAGAGTTTTGGTTTAGGCGCCCCCCATCCGCTGCCCGATTTCGCGACGGCGAGACCACTGTCTGCTAACGCTCCATTCTGTTCCCCTCCCCGAGCCGCGTTGAGGGAGATCTCTGCCGTACTCCATCTTTGGCCTACTCTCCGGCAACCCTTTGAGGTGAAGATTGTTGATCTTTCTCCAGCAGGAACAAACGGGCGGACCTTCTAGTCAAGGCCGACTCCGCGTTCACCATCTGAGCATAGTCCTTTGCATCCACGATTCCCGGAGAAGTCTCGAAGTCGTGGCTGACGATGCATTTTCCCTCCCCGTTCGAGACAATGACCTTCGCGCTTCCGGCACCGCCAAGCACGGTGAGTGTCTGCGGCATCGGTGCCATCACAATGTGGTGATAGGCGGGAGGCAAAGCGATTTCGGTGTGCACGGTCCTTTCCGTCCCGTGCGATTGGAACCACGGTAGCGCACGGTGATCGGCGCCCGCCGGAAACAGTGACGGCGTGAACGGGAGGTCGAAATACAGGTATTTCCCATCTGCCACCGCGTAATTGTCGATTTCCACGATGAACTCTTCAAGGCCGGGATAGGTCTCAAAGTGGGTGAGGAGGTCACCTACAGGCCGGGCGCCTTGCGACACGCCCGAAACGACCTCCTGATAGTAGCGCCTGCGTTCCTCAGGTGGGAGTTCTGAAAAATACCGGTTCATGTGCCCGTAATCTGTTCCAAAATACCGTCGAGTCACACTAAGGCGCGCGTTGCCGCGGTCATCGATGGCTAAGGAATATAGCGTATCGCTTTTTTCGCCGCAGTCTGTCGCCGCGTGGATGACTTCCGAGCCTTGGTCAGCCAAGACAATCGCCATCCGACCGTCGTGAGAAGTGGTGCCTAACTTCGCGTACTGATCAGTGTCATTTAGGTAGAGAGTGATGCCGTCCACCGTGACGCGCACCAATGGGTTTGCGAAAGAGTGTGGAAGCGGGAAGGAAAGTGCCACATTGGTAATAGCCATGATCGGCGGCAGGCCCGAGGCCAAGACAAATTCCGGTCGAAATCCTGCGGCTGCGAGCATCGCGTGAAGCAGAATGGCGCGATCGGCCGCGTGGCCGTAGCCGTCCGCCAGGGTAGTGTCAGCTGCCGACAATTCCTCGAGCGGCAGATCCGTAAAGGAAGGCCCGGCTTCACGGATGGATTTGGCGACGAAATCACGAATACCTTTTGCGGCTTCAGCCTTTGTTTTCGCGGCGGCGGCGAGCTTGTGAGCTAGCCCCGCAGCTTTGGTGCTCTGGCTCGAGCGATCGAGCATGGTCTGGTTCAGATCCTTGAAGTAGGATTTGATGTCGCCTACGAGGTATTGGACACCCGGCACATAGAGCCACTCTGGCGGCAGTTGAGCTTCAGCGGGCAGCGCCTTCTCCCTTCCGGTGCGCCACTGGAATGTGCGCCGATCGCTGTTTGTTATGCAATCTTCCTTCAGCATCCCACCAGGCCCGGTGACCATCCTCTGAATCTCTAGTGTCGAGGGCGCGGTGAGTTGAAATGATTTTCGCTCCAATTCGTCAGCTAATTGGAATGACTCGAAACCTGAGAGAAACAGCCGGTTTTTGCTCGAAATCTCGAACTCGACCTCGATGGTTGATCCGATATCCACTCCAGGGAGGTTGGCGACCAGGATTTTGCCGCCGGTATAGCGTTTTGCAGATGCGTTCCATCCGGCGTCCATGAAGTTGATTTCGCCTTTAGCGATCTCCTGGCGCTGCCCCGTCTTCGACGTCACGACGGCCCGCACTAGTTTGGCCTCCTGACAGGCAGGGTTGAAATTGATCTTAAGCTCGGCCTCGCGGATCTTCCCTGCGTAGTTGAGGATCCGTTTTGCATAACGCACCCGATAGACGGAAGTGTGCGCATCTGTGATCTCCAGAGCCTTCCTGCTTTCAAGGATCCTCGCGTTGGAGTCCACCGATTGGTCGCCAGAACTAGAAGGAACATCTAGGTGGCGAGAGGCCGCGGTCGCTGAGTCCGTCAGTAGTGGCGCCTTGCGTTCGTCATAATCGATGCGCTTGAGTGTTCCTTTCAGGCACAAATACTCTGCCGGGTTGAATTCTACCACTTTGAGTGCCAGCTCTCGCGAACAATCAAGTGAGCCGCGGCTGAAACTGCAGTCCTGATGGTAGGCGATGCGATCGTCCTCTACCGGGGAGCACGTGGGTAGCGCGAGTGCTCGGTCAAAGGCTGATCCGAGTTTGAGATGGACCCTTTCCTGGAGCGAGCAGGTGCTGTATGTGCGCATGGGATATTTTCGTTTCTCTAGGCCCGCCGAGCTGAGAAAGTACTTGAGAAGGCCCAGCTGGTCGCCAACCCAGGGGAGGCTGACAAGCGCCTTACCGCTCCCACAAGCGACCAGATCGTCCGCGGCGAACTCCAACACCGCACCTACCGGCTGAGTAATGTCGAGCATATCGGCGGGCATGAACCTCAGAGATTTGAGCCTGGCACCTGGGATTGCCAGTTTCAGGTTGCTCTCTATAAAACGCCTCCGATCGTCAGGCTTCATGCTGACGAGCATGCTGCGATAGGAGTCGTCGTTGACCCCGGCACAGCGGATCTCGATGCGGGCATCGAGGTGGCCTCCAGAGGAGAGAGTGCCTGTGGTTTGCACGGTCATTAGGTTCTCCTCCGGTGGCTGGATCGGGCTGATTTTGATGTCCTCACCTTCAGGCCGGCAGACGAGGTAGCTTTGATCGCAATCGCCCGACGGAAGCAGGTCGCGCGTGTTTTCATCCGTTGGATCCATCAAAATGTACTCCCCAGCCTTCAGTTCGACGCTCACGATTGCATGATTAAAGTCGGGGTCGGGGACTTCCTGGTCTTTTTTCGTCCCGACGTTGATCAGCACTGGGTAAGCGCGCAGCCCAGCAGCCCGTAGCATCGAGACCAGCAGTGCAGCCTTATCGCGGCAAACCCCATACTTTTTATCGAATGTAATGTGCACATCGTGCGGCTCGAAGCCCGGCCTATCTTTTTCGGGAGTCAAGCCCATGTAGCGAACCTTCTTTGAAACGTTATAGAAAAGGGCTTTTACCTTATCCAAATCAGAACTTGCTCCGACGGTGAGGTCCTTGACCACTTTTCTCAGTTCAGGCGTCGTGACATCGAGATGGGGTTTGGAGAGTTCCCAATACCATTTCGAGACGCTGCGCCAATCGTTGATGGTGCTGACGAACAGGCGCTGCAGCGTCATCTCGTAGGGAGGCATTGAGGGCTCCTCGAAGATCCGCGGGACATTGGTGACTTCCCAATGATGAATCACGGTCTGATCTGGCCCGGGATTGGAAACGTACCGGACGCTGCCGGCGATCTCGTCCCTCAAGGCAATCCGTTGCAGCGGGCGATTGTTCGGGGCCTGAACCTCATACGAGAGATGGCGTATAAAAGCCTGGCCCTCGAACACGCTCTCTTCGGAATATTCGTTTGGAACGATCGCCCGCTCGATGGTCTGACGAGTCAGTGAGTGAACTACGTCGCCCATCGCCAGCCCCGGTATATTTACACGCAGGACTCGCTCGTTCGGATCATAAATGTTCATCTGCATTTGACTGTCATCAATCGACTCCTTCGAATTGGCTGGAACGTCAACCGCCACCACCTCGCCACCGGGCTTGATCACTTCCAACAAAACGACTTGGACTGTCGAATAGGGAAGCATGAAGCTGAGAGACAGGGTGCGGTTTCCACGTTTGCCTTTTTCGGTTAAGACCTTGGTAAAATCCTCGTCCTGGCATTCAGCTGTGCCGTCCGCGCGATACACGCGGATCATCTTCTTCTCCACACCGGCCTCGTCGCAATCTGGGTACTTGTCAAGCGTAATATCCGCAGCGGCGGCCAGGACCGGCTTCGGGTCGAGGGGGGCAAACTGAGCGCCGGCATAACGGTTGGTTCCCTCGCAGTAAGCCGCAGAGGCTAGGCCCAACAGAACGATCCCAATTATAATCGAAACGACGGTTGGCTTAGTCAGTAAGGTCTTGCAGTTCATGTGGTGCGCTTCAACAGGGTAAAAAATACCTCAAAGAAGGAATTCTGCCAGGGAAAGTGGCGAGACCCAGCTCGAAGGGGATAATTCCGACGTGCTCGCGGCCTGAAATTTACTTCTCGCCGTAGCTGGAGTCATCCAACAGCGTCACAATCTGCCCAAACAAAAAAGTGCCGCGATGCTCCCGTATTGATTGTGATATTCTCAGCTACTCATAGCGGAGCGCTTCAATGGGGTCAAGCCGGGACGCCTTCCAGGCAGGATAGTAGCCGAATGTAATCCCCACCGTCACCGATACCGCGACAGCTGCGATGATGGCTGGCAAGGACGGCAAAGTGGGCCAGTTCAGCAAAGCGGTGATCGCCATTGATGCGCCGCGACCGAGCAGAATCCCGACGATCCCCCCGGCCAGGCACAGCACCACAGCCTCCGCCAAGAACTGCCGAAGAATGTCACGTGCGCGCGCGCCCACAGCCATTCGGATGCCAATTTCCCGCGTTCGCTCGGTCACGGATACCAGCATGATGTTCATGATCCCGACACCGCCAACCACCAGCGAGATCAGGGCGACCACCAGCAAAAGATTGGTCATGATCCGGCTCGCCGAGGCGAATGCCTGCGAGATCTCCGTCAGATTGCGAATTCGAAAATCATCTGGCGCACCCGGCCTAATTTTGTGCCGGTCGCGGAGCAAGCTAGTGATCTGTCGTATGGCCACAGGAATCGCCTCTGGCGCAGCGGCAGATACCCAAACATCGTCGAGATCGGCGAACCGTGTTAGTTGCGGCATGTCCGCTGCCTGCACAGCGGATTGCGGAGGATAGAGCTGCACCTGTTGGTTTGGGTAAAGCTGGTTGAGAGTATTCATTTGGCTGGGCCCGGCCGCACTCGCCGCCGACTGCGTTGCCTGTCTTACGCCTGTGACGCGGAACTTCACCGTCGTCCAAGGCGCTACAATGAAATCGTCCTGATCTCGCCCGGTCATATCGGCCCCCTTCCGACTGAGCACGCCCAGCACCCGCATTGCTACGCCTCTGATACGAATCTCCTTTCCCAGCGGCGAGTCCTCACCAAAGAGCTTGGTAACGATCGTTTGCCCAATTACGCACACCGCCGCCACGCTCCGAACGTCGTCGGAGGTGAATGGTTCTCCTTCAGATAAGTCCCACCTGCGGACCACAAAGTAATCTGGGGATGCGCCAAGAATCCGGTTGGGACGCCAGTTGTGGCTGGCGTAGCTGACCTGCCCCCAACAATCTACGCTCGGAGCCACGTAGCGAACAGCGGTGCATTCGGCCAGGATTGCGTCCGCGTCGGCGGGGGTCAGCGTGACCCGGCCTCCTCCTCCCGAACTCACTCCACCCACCGACATGTCGCTCGGATCCACTTGGATGACATTCGCGCCCAAGCTGGCAATGGTTTGCTCGATTGAATAGGAGGAACCGCGGCCAATCTCCATCATGGCGATAACGGCTGCAATTCCGATGATGATTCCCAGGCACGTGAGCACCGACCGAAGGATATTGCGGCGTAGCGCGCGCAGAGCCATCCGAAGAACGCGGTATAACGTCTTTGTGGCAATCCACTCAAAGCCCTCGCCCGCCTGCGATAGTCCTCGGCTCTCTTCACTCGCGCTCGGCTCTAGAGTAGGGATTGGGTCGGAGGGAGTTTTATCCATGATTACTCCCTCACTGCGCCAATGGCTGCGTTGGTTTCACGATTTGACTGATCAATAGCTTTGGACGACTTCGCGCCGTGTAAGCAACGCTGATGCGTTGTCCGCTTACCGCCGCTGAATCTGCGGAATGAACGGGTTCTTCGTGCCCGCTTGGAAGCTGCGGACCGCCTCGCCGATAATCACTTCCTGACCTTCAACCAAGCCCTCGCCGCTCACAGCTGTGGCCGAACCGTCTGTGGTCCCGAGTTTCACCTCCACCGGACGCACAAACTCTCCCTCCTTCAACCAAATGGTCCCGTGGAAAGCCTTCCCTCGCCCATTCTCCGTTGAGAGCCTCGAACTTCCAGGAGCCTCGCTTGGTGGCGGGTCGATCGGATTCTGGGAACGAGCGTTTGGTGAAATCAGCGCAAGCGAGGTCGGGACCCAGCGGAGCGCCGCGTTCGGAACGATAAGCACGTCGGATTCCTTCCGCACTAAAAAATGCACGTTCGCGGTCAAGTAGGGCAGCAGGATTCGCTCGGGGTTTTCTGTGTTCACTTCCACCGTGTACATGACCACGTTTTGCGTCATTGTGGCATTAAGGCGCACCTTGCCAACCGTGCCTGCGAATTCTCTACCGGGGAATGCATCGCACGCGAACGTGACGGGTGCGCCGGGTACAATGCGACCCACATCCGCCTCGTTGACCGCAACCCAAATCTGCATCCTGGTCAGGTCTTTCGCGATGAGGAAAAGGCTCGGCGCATTGAAGCTGGAGACGACCGTCTGACCGATATTAACACGTCGGTCGATAATGACGCCCTTAACCGGCGACTTGATGATGCAGAAGTCCAGATTCCTTTTCGCCTTCTCGAACCCTGCTTGGGCTTGGCTGGTGGCGGCGTTTGCCTGCGCGATGGCTGCCTCAGCCACGGATACATTCGCCTTAGCCACCTCGTAATTGGCCTTGTTCGACTCGTAGTCGGACAACGACATCAGCTTGGAACGTTCCAACTCCTGAGCTCGCTTCCACTCCGCTTCGGTCTGAATAAGGTTCGCTCTCATTTGTTCGGAACCGGCCCTTGCGCTTAGCTCTCCCGCCTTGGCCTGTTCCAACTGGGCTTTGGCAACCGCGAGGTCCGCTGCGTAGACTGAATCGTCAATGGTCGCCAGGACTGCGTCTTTTTCCACCACGGAGCCGTAGTCGATGGCCTTGCCGGCCGTGTCCGTGCCAAAACTCTTGATGAGGCCTGCCACCTGGGCGCCGATGTCCACGACTTCCTCAGGCTCAATGGTCCCGCTGGCGGTGATGGTTGCGGTCACGTCACCACGCCTCAGTGTAACCGTCCGGAACAGCACTCTGGAGTCGCTCTGGGCGTGCCAGCACCAAGCCCCGGCCCCCGCCGCGAGGGCCAGCCCGGCTAGGACTAGAATGGACTTCTTGAGTAGGCGTGGCATGCGATTAAGCCGCGGATCTGTGTTCAGCGCGCATGATTTTCCATATTCTTATCAGAGCTTCCGGATTTGGACCAATCCTTAAACCCTGAGCGTGCCAAAAGGTCGCCGATTTGCGCTTAGATCCCGACATCCGCGCGCAGAAAATGATTTCGGCGGAGCCGCAATCAAGGTGGTATGCTCCGGCGTGGAACCGACCAACGACCCGGACCCTCCGAACCTGTCTACTCGACGAGGGACGTTGGTTCGTGATCAATCCCTGTTACCTCCCGCCCTAGGTTGCAGCTCCAATCGGTGTGGCGTACAGGACGCCGCCCCGGACACGGGCGCTCCGCACCTAACGAACCTCACGCTTACCAAAGAATCCTCGCCCGGCGCCACAATTGCGTTGTTTCGGTCGCTTTTTCGAGGTCGAGAAGATGTTTACCCGCAGCGTTTCGAGAGCAAAAAGACAGGAAAAGCTGGTTATTCGCCGGCCTGCGGCAACGAATGGATCCGTGGTGTTTGCGAGAAGCCGAAGATCAAGTGCTCGGATTGTCCCAACCAGCGCTTCCTTCCGCTCACGGACGAAGTAATCGGTTGGCACCTCAGAGGTCAGGATCCTCATGGCCGCAGCTTTGTCATCGGTATTTATCCTATGCTGCAGGACGAAACCTGTTTCTTCTTGGCGGTTGATTTCGACGGAGACGGCTGGGCCGCTGACGCACGAGCCTTCCAACAAACCTGTCGAGGGCTCGGCCTGCCGGCCGCGTTCGAACGTTCGCGATCCGGCGAGGGCGCGCACATATGGCTGTTCTTCGAAAAGGCGATCCCTGCCAGTCTGGCGCGGAAACTCGGCTCGCACATCCTGACCGAAACGATGGAGTCTCGTCCGGAGTTGCGGCTGAGCTCCTACGACCGGTTGTTTCCCAACCAGGACACTCTGCCGAGAGGCGGCTTCGGGAATTTGATCGCGTTGCCGCTGCAGAAGGTGGCCAGGCAACGCGGCAATAGCGTTTTTGTGGACGAAGAGCTCAGGCCCCACCCCGATCAATGGGCCTTTCTGGCCTCGGTTCAGCGCCTTACTCGGACACAGGTCGACTCCGTCGTACGCAACGCGGAATCTAAAGGGCGGATCATCGGGGTGCGCATGGCGGTGGTGGAGGAGGATCCGGGAGATCCATGGACCGCCCCACCGTCGCGCCGACAAAAAGAGGTCCCCATTCCTGGCCCGCTACCAGAAACGATCGAACTGGTCCTGGGTGACCAGATTTACATTCCCAAGCAAAACCTCGTTCCAGGACTCCGCAATCGTTTGCTGCGTCTGGCCGCGTTTCAAAACCCAGAATTCTACCGCGCGCAAGCGATGCGCCTGGCGACGTACGAAAAGCCGCGAATCATCGCTTGCGCCGAGGATCATCCAAAGTATCTTGCCCTTCCGCGAGGCTGCCTAGATGAGGTTCGGGACCTTCTTGAGGGTCTACGTATCCGTCCGGTGCTGCGCGACGAACGGTACAGCGGCATTCCTCTAGAGGTCCGCTTCTCCGGCACCTTGCACCCCGAGCAGCAAACGGCTGCCCAGGCGATGCTCGCTCACGATACCGGGGTGCTCGCGGCCACCACTGCTTTCGGCAAAACCGTGGTTGCTGCGTGGTTGATCGCCCAGCGTAGAGTCAACGCGCTCGTTTTGGTTCATCGCCAACAGCTCCTCGAGCAATGGATCGAGCGTCTATCGACCTTTCTCGATCGACCTCCCAAAACCATCGGACGTTTGGGAGGCGGACGCAGAAAGCTATCGGGAACACTCGACGTCGCGATCATCCAAAGCTTGGTGCGCAAGGGAGTGGTTGATGATCGAGTCGGCGATTACGGGCATCTGGTGGTTGATGAATGCCACCACCTTTCGGCTCACAGCTTTGAGTTGGTTGCCCGTCGGGCCAAAGCAAAGTTTATTACCGGCTTATCCGCGACGGTCGCTCGCAAGGATGGCCACCATCCGATCATCTTCATGCAGTGTGGTCCGATTCGCTACCGCGTGGACGCGAGGATCCAAGCCGCGGCGCGGCCTTTCACTCACCAAGTCCTGGTTCGTCCGACAGGGTTCCGCGCCGCAGAGCTGTGCAATCCCGATCCGCGAGTGGAGTTTCATGACCTGTACGAGTGCTTGCAGAATGACGACAAACGGAACCGATTGATCTGTGCGGACGTGACGGGGGCTGTCAGTCAAGGCCGTTCCCCACTGGTGCTGACTGAACGAACCGAACACCTAAGGCGTCTGGCTGAGTTACTCTCCCCGGACGTCCCACATCTCATTGTATTGCGCGGAGGCCAAACCAGGAAGGATCTGGACGCCGCGCGTGCTCATTTGGCGGAGATACCAGCGACCGGAGCGCGGGTGGTTCTGGCGACGGGAGGGTACATTGGAGAAGGTTTTGACGATGCTCGGCTGGACACGTTGTTCTTGGCGCTGCCGGTGTCCTGGCGAGGTACCATTGCACAATACGTAGGCCGCCTCCATCGGCTCCACGCCGGCAAACGCGAGGTTCGGGTCTACGATTACGCCGACTTGGACGTTCCCATGTTGGCCAGGATGTTCGACAGAAGGTGCCGTGGATACGAAGCCCTGGGCTACACCATTCTGTTGCCGGGAAGCGCGATGCCCGGATGGCCTGCTGAGGTTCCGCTCCCGGTTGATCCACAATGGAAGAGAGATTACGCCGCCAGCGTTCGCCGGCTGATTCGTGACGGGGTGGATATTCCGCTGGCCAATTTGTTCGTCGTTGCCGCCCGTTCGCCATCCCCGGGGACGGAAGGCGAGGCCCGGGCCCGAAGCGCCAGCGAAGCGTTCCTCTTTCGGCGCCTGCAAACCCTGCCTGTAACAACCGATCGTTTCCGGCTGAATGTAGAATTGCCGATCGCCTTTGACACCAGGGGTCAAATGGAAGTTGATCTGTTGTCTGCCAAGGATGGTCTCGTCATTGAGTTGGACGGCCCGCAGCATTTGGCGGACGCCGAAGCGTACCGGAGAGATCGCAGGAAGGATGCGCTGCTTCAGCAGAACGGCTATTTTGTGCTCCGATTCCTGGCGGAGGATGTGGGTAAGCATCTTGATAATATCCTGGACACGATTGCCGCCGCCCTGGTCCACAGACAGAACACTCGCCAAGCCTAAACCCGTAAGCTTCCGTCGACTGTCCAGACACGATAGCGTCCAAAGCACCGGCCGCAGCCGGCTGTGCGGAACCGCATCAGGTTCGCCATTATCCGCCAGTCAATAGCGATCCTCGCCGGCCGATTCTCTTGGACACGGAAGCGCGTCGCACGACCGGGCCGGCCTTAGCTAGCCTCACGCTCAACAACCCGTTGCTCCTTGGCTCAGGATTCCAAAGAGGTATGCTCGAGTCCCGATGGAACTCCGCCACCTGCGATATTTCATAGCCGTTGCCGAAGAACAAAACGTGACCCGTGCCGCGGCCCGGCTGCACGTTTCGCAGCCCCCTTTGAGCCGCCAGATCCGTGATCTGGAGGCGGAACTTGGGGTGGCTCTTTTCGATCACGGCGCCAAAGCCTTGAGGCTCACGGACGCCGGACGCGTGTTTCTCGTGGAGGCGCGTGCCGTAGTGACGCGAGCGGAAGAGGCTGTGCAAACGGCAAAGGCCGTGGTGAGCGGACAGCGGGGTGAGATCCACGTCGGCTACGCGCCTTCCCTAACTGTAGAATTGCTGCCGGGCACGCTGCGGTTGTTTCAGGAAGCCAATCCGGGTGTGCGGGTTCGACTCCATGACCTCTCCACGCAGGAGATGTTGCGCGGACTGCTCGACCGCGAGCTGCATCTCGCCCTAATGATTCAGGTGTCTGCTCGCGTGCGGGGCGGGCTGGTTTTCGAGGAACTCCACCGTTACGCTGTTTGTATTGCCGTCCACTCGGCACACCCTCTGGCAAGGGTGCGCAAACCTGGCCTTGCAGATATCGCCAACGAACGGCTCATCACGTATACGATCGCCGACTATCCAGAGTATCACCAGTGGCTCTCGCAGTTGTTTGCGCCTCTGAAACGCTCGCCTCCAATCGCGGAGGAACACGATAGTGCGACCAGCCTCATCGCCGCAGTGGAGGCTGGTCGTGGCGTGGCGTTGGTTCAAGAATCCTTCAAATGCTTCGCCGGTCCGCGCCTGAAGGTCCGTCGAGTCGTTCCCTCGCCCGACCCGTTCGTGATCGGCATTCTCCGCCGGGAGGAGACAGGCTCGCCTGCGGTGGAGAGCTTCATTGCGGCCGCCCGGCGCGCGAAGCTAACCTAGACCACAACTCCTTGTCCCCCGCCCCTGCTCCTCTCGCCCGCGCTTGGCGGCGAGGCCAGGCCGGCCCCCGCTCCTTGACATCAAGCCCTATCAGCCGTACCCGCGAAGCAATCAAGTCGCTTCCCCCGGAGTTTTTTAGGCTAGGAACCCAATGCCGGCGGCCATCTCCAAAAGCTCCCGCTGGGTGGCAATGCGGCTGGCTTATTCAACTTCAAGTCGCCTAAATGAAGGGCGCTGTCGGCCGTCGCCGGTGGGTTTGCGTCCCACCGGCGTTGCGACCCAACCGTCGATATGAAGAGAATTCAAACATGTCTCGCCCTAATTGTGTTCGCGTCGGCGCTTCCTCAAGCGGCCGAATCCGCGCCCGCCAAACCCGGCGGAGGCGCTGCGAGTAATACTAACGATGCCTTCTATCGGCTCGGCCCCGATTCCAAACCGATGGACGGCGTGCCTAGAGGGAGGTTCGTCGGGCCCAGCGTGATTCCGAGTGGCGTCTTCCCCGGCACGCAGCACACTTATTGGGTCTATGTCCCTGCGCAATATGATCCGGCGCAACCGGCCGCCGTGATGGTCTTCAACGATGGGCAGGCCATGATGGCCGAACCAGGCGACGTTCAGGCGCAGAACGTCTTGGATAACCTGATCTTTCGTCGCGAGATACCCGTGATGTTGGGCGTCTTCATCAACCCGGGCCGGCGTCCGGATCAACCCGAACCCACGCCGCACGACTGGGGCGACCGCACCTCCAATCGCGCCGACGAGTACAATCCACCGACCGACAAATACGCGCGGGTGATTGTGGAGGAGCTGATGCCGGCCTTGAAAACGGAATATAACATTTCCCCCGATCCTAACCTGCACGGAATCATGGGGGCTAGTTCAGGAGGGTGCGCTGCTTTCGCCGTAGCCTGGTTTCGACCGGACGACTTCCGCAAGGTCATCACCTTCGTCGGTAGTTTCACGAGCATCCGCGGGGAGTACATTTATCCAGAATTGGTTGCGGAGGCCGAAAAAAGGCCTATCCGCATTTTCATGCAGGACGGTCGGAATGACAACCGGCGGCCAGGTAACCCAAACGGGGACTGGTTTTTCCAGAACGTTCGCCTCATGAACGCTCTGACGAAAAAGGGGTATGAACTCAATTACTCCTGGGGCATCGGAAACCACGGACAGAAACAAGGCGGAGCGATGTTCCCCGAAATGATGCGCTGGCTCTGGCGGGATCAGCCGGTTTCCACCGATCCGGACGACACGGTGGAGCGTGGGTTCCGTGCGGCCACCTCCTCGCGCGTGCCCGCGTCAGTGAGGCCGGGAGGCCAAGAGCCTTCAACCGCCCCGACCAAAAACAACAAAAACTCATCTCCCTAATGTTGGTTGACGTTAGAACCGTCGGAGATCTGGAGCTTGGAAAAACGCGCAGTTCCAGAGAAACTCAGGACTCGCGCGCGTGCTCTATGAAACCAAACCGAATCCTGATCCTGGTCGAGTGCATTGGCGTGGCCCTGGGCATCGTGCCGTTCGCATTAGTCCCGTCGCGAGCGGCTGACCGCTCGACCTCCGCGCCGCAGGTGCTGCCGGGCAAAGGATTGGCTCAACACGACTTTCTTTACGCGGGCGAGTCGAAAAATCGCCGTGTGTTCATCGTCCGGAAAGGCCGCGTGGTTTGGGAATATGACGATCCGGCTGGCCGCGGTGAAATCAGCGATGCGGTCCTCCTGTCGAATGGCGACCTGCTGCTGGCGCATCAGTATGCCGTCAAGCTCATCTCACCGGAGAAGAAGCTGCTCTGGCACCTCGACGCGCCCCCTGGCACAGAGATCCATACGGCAATGCCCATCGGCAAGCAGCACATCCTCTTTGTCCAAAACGGTAATCCTGCCCTTGTGAAGGTAATGAACCTCCAGACTGGCGAGACCAAAAAAGAGTTTCAAGTCCCGGTCGGCAACCCCGAGAGCGTCCATGGCCATTTTCGCCATGGACGCATCACTCCTTGGGGCACCCTTCTGCTAGCGCACATGGACATGAAGAGGGTCTGCGAATACGACTCGAACGGAAAGGAGGTTTGGTCCTTTGCAGTAGACGGGCCTTGGGGTGTCACGCCGCTGAAGAACGGCAATATCCTAATAGCAGACCGCCACGATGTTCGCGAGGTGACGCACCACGGAGAAACGGTGGCCACCTTCACGCCAAGCGATTCGCCTGACTATAAACTCACTAGCCTCCAGCAGGCATGGCGATTATCGAACGGCAACACGCTCATTAATAGTTGGTTCAACGAGTGGAGCGGGAAATTGGATCGAACAAATCCGCCCATCCAGGCAGTGGAGTTCACTCCTGACAAGAAAGTGGCTTGGGTACTCAGGTCCTGGGAAAATCCGGATCTCGGCCCGGCTACCACGATCCAGATTCTGGACGAGCCCGATGCGCCGGAGCAAGTGAGCTTCGGTGACACCAAATGACGAGGTGTCTGGTAGCACGTCTGGGCCAAGAAGAACTCAAACGGGATCAACACCAGTCATCGGCACAAAGGTTTCAATGCGTGAAACGTTCCAGCACGGCTATTCCAAGTTCACGAACAGATTTCGCTCACCGAAACGAAAGGCGTTTTCGTCGAGATCGCCCCAGCAGAATCCGTTTATGAGCAACGCTGCGATTACCATAGCCTGCTTCATACTTTCTATATTCCCGATGGTCGCCGCGGCCCAGGACAAGGCGAACCCCGTGTCGGCCGCTGTGAAGGGTGATTCCGCTAACAGCAGGTCAGCGTCCATTGCTGCGCTGCCGCCAATTCCCGCTCCCTTGGGCCTGCCGAAACCCGGCCCAACCAACGACGCGCCGTATTCCCCACAGCCCATCTTGCAGGGTGGGAACGTAATCCCGCTTTATCCGCCCGGATCTCCTTTTCTGAAGCTGGATCGCGCCCGAGAGGCTGAGCAATATAACATCAGCCGTGCGGTGCCAGGACGAATCACCAGTATCGTGAACATTCACAACCCGTCGATTGAGGTACATACGGTCGAAGGCGGCCTTAACACCGGTGCGGCAGTCATTTTGGCGGCCGGCGGCGGTCATAACACGCTTAACGTTGGCACCGAAGGCGCTGATTTCGTTCCGTTTTTCTACAACTACGGCGTCAATACCGTCATTTTGCGGAACCGTCTACGCCGCGACGGCTATGCTCCGAGCACCGACGCTGTCAACGATGCGCTCCAGGCCATTCGAATGGTCCGTGCTCATGCCAAAGAATGGAACATCGATCCCCACAAAATCGGCATTATGGGCTTTTCCGCAGGAGCGGAGCTGGCTGCGCCAGCAGCGATTTTCTTTGAGGAGTTCGACAAGACGAACAGCCCCGCCGGTGATCCCCTGGCCGGGGTTTCCTCAAGGCCTGATTTCGTCGGCATCGTCTATCCTGGCCCGAGCCCATTTGCCCGCGGCGGCCATCCGCCCGTCCCACGCGACACTCCGCCGGCGTTCATCACCTGCGCCGGCGCCGGCGATCGCGGCCACGCCATTTGGGCGAACGAGTATTTCACCGCTATGCTGCAGGCCGGAATCCCGAACGTCGAAATGCACATCTACGGCAACGGCCGCCATCCGGGAGACCCCTTAAGCGACGGCAACCGGATGACTGGTGGGTTGAGTTGGCGCAACGGCATTCCACTGGGAACCTGGCAAGACCGTTTCATCGACTGGTTCCGCGACTTGGGGTTCCTGCAAAAGCCCGGGGTGGAAACCAAAGCCTCTCAGGATACGAAGGCTTTTGCAGACAAACCCTAGGTAGAGCGTCAAGGATGCCGGAGCCGGAAAAAGAGTCGGTCGGCAGAGGTTGGGATGGCGGCTTGGTTGTTCGTCCCACTCACGTTGACTACATTCGTTGTGCTCAGCCAGTTCGTTGAGCTCAGGTCGGAGTTCTGCTGCAGCACGAATCCGCTGAAGTTAGTTGGCCATGCGATCAGCCACGTATTAGCTGCCGACGCGGTAAGAGAGAGCGAGGGGGCAGGCGCGAAAGTGGCCACTAGGGAGCGGTTCACATTGTTGGTGAATAGGTAGCTGGCCGAACTACTCACCGCACTTCCGTTCTCCATCCAATTGATGAATCCGTACCCGGGATTTGGCGTGGCCGTCACAGTCGCCATGGTGCCGTTGGTATACACCCCGTCCCCTGAGGTCGTGCCGCCGTTGAGCGGCGAGGCGCTCGTGTCCACCGCACTGTGCGGGGGCAGAACTTCTCCGGCATTCGCTATCGTGAAAATATACGTCTTGGCATGAACCGGGCTATTGGTGGCCGAGGCCTCCACATGGAACGTGAACACCCCGTTGGTCCATGGAGTGCCGTAAACCTGGCCTGTTGGTGGATCAAAGGCCATTCCATCGGGCAACGCGCCAGAGGTCGTGACGGTAAAATTCGTGTCTGCGGCGATCACCACGCTTCGGGTCGCGTAGGGAGTATTGAGGGCGCCATCAGGGAGATGATCGATCAGCCCCAACTGTGGCGCGGCGGCATAGGCGGACATCTGGGCTCCCAGGTACCTGCCGACAACAACGAGGTCGGCATTGGTTGTGGCCCCATGAATTCCGTCCGGTCCGACCGCTTGGGCCATCGCTTCGCCGGTATCCGGATCGAGTGGCCCTACGTATTCGTAAAACTCGTAGCGCCGCGTCACTATCTCGTCCCCTTGGTTTAGCGACTCCGGCGCTCCAACCAACTGGCCGTTCGCGCCACCGTTAGCCGACATATAGTCGATCTGCAGGATCTGCCACTCCACTTCCACCTCGTCCGGTTCCCCGTTCCGCCAATCCTTGATCTCCGGATAATCGGGGTCCGGAGAAATCAAGTCCCCGATTTTGACTTCGTTATTCGAGTGGCTCGTGGTCCTGATCTCCTTGACCCAGCCGGCGGAGCCGAATTCCGTCGCGGGCAAGACCGGAGGTGGCGGCGGCACGATCGCCGCCTGGACCTGCGCTGGCGCTCCTCCTGCCGGCGGGATGTAAGTGAAGGTTGGCGTGGCCACGTTCACCGGGGGGCCGTGCACCAATGCTCCGGACCCATTGTCAATTAACCAGTTGTACTTCACCGTAGACGCTGGACGTCGATAGCCGACACCAAAGTGCTCGCCTCCAAAATTGACTGACGGATTAGTGAACTGGTGCCCTTGGGTCGGGGCGATCGGGCCGGACGGCACGGCTGTGTAGGCGGACCACCCGCCATTGGTATTCACCGCCGCATAGCGGACAAACACGTTCGTGTGGCCCGGAGTTGAGGTGCCGTCCTCGGTGATGGTCGGGGTACCGTAGTGATTCCAATCGAAAGTGTAGGTGATATCCACGCTCTGGATGTCATCCAGTTCGATCTCGAAACCGTAAGCGGGGACACCGGTGTCGTTCACCGTGTCGAAGTTGTTTACACTGCCGTAGGCAATGCTGGCGTGAGCCGAGGCGCTGCTTAACGCCAAGAAGCTGAAGGCAACAAGCGCGACCCGAGCCATCGCTGATGCGCGCCCGTGTGGCATTCTCCTTGAGCATGGCCTCTTGAAATTACGTTTCATAATGATTTAGCGGTTGTTATGCCGTTCGCAACCTCGCCCTAGCCACACAGGGTGACAGGGCTCTCCGTCTGGCTACTCTTCGCTCCCAGCGGTCGCCATGCGGTTCAAAACCATCTCGATTACGGTGAGCGAACGCGGTAGAAACACGGCGAGCGGTTTGTTGCCTGCTGATCGACGCACTGATACAGACCGGGCGAGATCTCGCTCGCAGCGCCAAGCACGCTCCACTGGGCAACCGACGGTGCTGGATTGGTCGCACTCAACACGGTAAACGTCGCGTTGGGGGTGTTGCTGAAAGCGAATTGAAACACGCCACTTGATAGCATCCGTGCATCGGTCAGCACGATCGGGGGCGGAGCAGGCGTGACCATCATGTTGTCGGCTAGAAAGATCGGGCCATAATCTCCGCCGGTCACGGGTGCCTTGTCATAGTGAACCACCACGTGGTTGAAGGGTTGCTTGGAGCTGAAGGCCAGGGTTTCCGATGGCCAGGTGCCGGCCACCGCATTGGTCGTAGCCGTCCCCACCAGCACACTGTCCATATACGCGGTTACCCTCATGGTTGCTGATGAGTCGCAGGCCAACTCCTGCGGCGCATAAAGTATCGAGAAGTCAGTCAGCGCCACCGAAAAGGAAACCAGGAGGTCTGCTGCGAAAACACTGCTCGGGTAGATGCAGAGGCCGGAAAACCCCACCGGCGTGAAACCCATCGTGTTCGCCTCTTGAATGGAATAACCCTGCCCCGTGGCCGAGAACTGGGCCGTGATCCCGCTGACAGTTAAGCTGATGGGAAGGGGCGAATGAACCGTGGCGTTTTCAAAATCGAAAAGGACGCTTTGCGCCCCCGCTCGAGCGACCAGGAGTCCCATAAGCACAAAAGTGAGGATGTTTCTCATATGACTTCAAGAGATACGCACGCACCGCGAAAGGCCGATGCCACCAAGCCACCCCGCAGCTGATCGTGTTGCCAGCACTCTTTCCACGCTCGGTTATTAACGCTATATAACTAATTATGTCAATGTAAAAATGAAGGTTACCTTATTTTGTCCCTACGAAGCCAAAATCAGGTGCACACGCGGACAGCGGAGTCGTGGGACGGGGTGCCCCCTGAGTTCACTCGAGATTTGCCCTTGGATCCGTTTACGGTCGACCGGCGGAATCAGGGCACCAGCGTATTACTGAGAGAGGTTAGTGACGCTATGACCAAGGAAATCTAGCGTGCAAGTTGGGTCTTGACCGATCGATCGCACAAAATACTTACCTTTGGCTGGACAGGTCGGCATCCTCTGCCCGCTGAGGTAGGGTTGGATGTCCGCAGCCCTGACTCGCGCCCCATCGATTCTCCGGTTCTCGATCGCCCACTGCTGTTTAGCGCCGTCGATTTCCTGTAGGTTCTTGATGCAGATTCGTCGTTGGGTCGCAGTCCTAGCCCTGGTATAGTTCGGAATAACCACCGTCAGGAGAAGCCCGATGACGGCAAGCACGATCAGAATCTCCACCAATGTGAAGGCTGAAGCAGTCGTCTCGGGCTGATGTCTTGACATCGATTCTCAGAGATTGACGGACCACAGAAACACCCACCGCTCATATCTCGCAGTTGCGTCGAAAGACCCTTACGGCCCTATTGGGTGCTCCAAACGCCTCAACATTACGCGCCTACACGATGTAATCAAGAAGTAACAATGAACCATTTGCACAATCGCAGACTGCTCACTTGATCCGGGCTGCTGCCTGTGACAGTCGAGCGTTAACGCTGGACCGCCGGAATCAGGGTGACACTCTCAGCTCCAGCTCGGGCCAAACAGAGCAAGGACGGCGCCCGAGATTGCGAGATCCCGTCAGGATGCTAATCTGTTCCATGTCCGTCATGTTGCTTTTGCGGAAGATCAGCGCGAACCGCCGCTCAGACAAGCTCTTGGCATGAATGATCCGACCGGCGCTGTGCCAGGGCCCAGGTTGCGGAAGAGGTTCATCCTAGGTGCTGTGGTTGTATTGGCCTCCACAGTAATAGCGCTGCTTCTGAGTTCGCGTGGGAACGAGCCGTCCTATTTAGGAAGGCGTGCGAGCCAGTGGTTCAAGGATGCCGTCGAGTTGGCAACCTACGATGAAGCCGACCAATTCCCCTGCGCCGATGCGTTTCGAGAGATGGAGGGTGCGGCGGTGCCGCTCCTGATAGCGAAGGCCACCACAAGGAGCTCCCGGCTGCAGCTTGCCTACGCTAGAGCGTATCCCGGTCTAGTGGCGCGGCTACCTCGAGCGATCTCCGTGCGGATGCCTGCGCCGTCCTTGGGTCGTGATCGGCGCTTGATGGCCGTGCGGCTGTTGGGTGTTATCGGCGCGCGCCAGAGGTGGAAAGTCGTCGAAGGCCAACCCGCGATCGGGCCGAGCGCGACAACGGCCTTGCCCGCTATCCGTGCGGCGCTGCGTGAGCCCAGTCCGCTTGTCCAACACGCAGCAGCCCACGCAGCCCAGCAACTTGGCACCGGCGCCGTAACCGCCTTGCCCGAGCTCATGGCTCTAGTGCGAGACGATTCCGATGGCTTGGCGATGGAAGCGATTGGAGCGATTGGCCCCTCGGCGTGCGAAGCGGTGCCTCTGTTGATGACAATAGCCGCCGACCCTGCCCGTCCCAATCGCCAGGTCGCGATCCGTTCCCTGGGCTCGCTGGGCCCCTGCGCGGCCGCAGCAGCAGGCGTGTTGGCGCAGATCCTCCGGGAATCGGTCCCGGCCCTCAGGATCGAAGCCGCGCGCAGCCTGGCTGAAATCGGGGCCGTACCGCAGGAGGCGGTTGAGCCTTTGACCCGGATGCTGAAATCCGACGATTCCTGGGCCAGCTGTATTGCAACGCTAGCCTTGTGGAATCAAGATCGCGGCGACCTTGGCTTGCGGAAGCGGGTCGCGCTCGAGCTAGATTCCAAACACCGCTGTGCTCTGGCCTTATCTCTCGCCAGTATGGGGACGAACGCGACCTTGTTCGTGCCCGAACTCTCCCGCATGGCCGAGAACGCCGATCCCCAGGTGCGGCACGCGGCACGCTTGGCCCTTCGCGCCGCTCAGTCCCTGCCCCTGTGAGTCACATGCTCACCGCTTCGACGGGCGCGCCTTGGCTTTAGCCTTGCGCGTTGACCCGGGTTTGGGGCCCTTCTTCTCGGGAGTAAGCGCTCGGATCAAATCGCATATGCCCTTGACCACAGCAGTCCGCCGCTCGTTGTCCAAGGCGCCTAGCTCCCTGAGCAGGGTCGCCTCTTCTTCGGTCATTCGCCTCCCCCCCTCGATGCCCGTTTCGGCCGGCTGCACCAGGTCCTTGCGGACCCCCTGGGTGTCGCCTAGGAGCAACTGAAAGAGTTGGAGCACCGTGGTGCTCGGACGCGTTTGCCCGCCCAGGTAGCGCGAAATGGCAGCTGGAGTTAGGTCTAGTTGCCGCGCCGCCTCTGACTGGTTCCAGCCAGAGATGCTCAGAAGTCGGGCGAATTCGAGATTTCGTGGATCTTTTAGCATGATTTAGGTGAACGAAGCCGGGCACGTTTGCCCAACTATATTGCGGTCACTGTTGATTACATTAACATCAAGTGATCCAGCTTTGCAAGCGCAAAACGGTTAGGTGCAGAATGCCCTTCGCCGCTGGCATTCCGAGGTGGGGCGAACCTCCTGCAGGACCCAGGAACCTCCCTCATCGATCGGGCTTGCCCGGAGGTTGTCCGCACCGGGGTGGGTCGCTCGGCCGACTACCGGGTATCCGTTCTCTGCGGCCCCCTCGTTCTTAATCGCGTCTTAATCCGGCCCATGGCAGATTAGGGGCAAAATGATCGGTTTCCCGCCATGTCGGTCGGCGTGCGGCGAGGCCGCCTTCAAGCGACCGGGCCAAGCCAAAGGGCGAAACCAACCCTTGCCCCCGGTGCCAACCCCGTCTGCCCAGTCAAGCCATGAGAATTCTGGTAGTCGAAGATGAACCCCGGTTGCTACACAACCTGGCCAAAGCCCTGCGAGAGGAGCGATACGCTGTTGATACCGCCCCGGACGGTGAGGAAGGCCTGTTTAAGGCCGAAAGCTATAACTATGACCTGGTCGTGCTCGACGTAATGCTCCCCGGGCTCGACGGATGGACCGTCCTGGATCGGTTGCGCACCAAGAAGAAGACGCCGGTCTTGATGCTCACCGCCCGCGACGCTCCAGAAGACCGGGTGCGCGGGCTCGATACCGGCGCCGACGACTACCTGATCAAACCGTTCGATTTGACTGAATTGCTCGCCCGGATTCGGGCCCTCATAAGGCGTGCGGCGGGAGTGGCTCGAGCCGACATTGAGTTGGGGGAGGTTCTTATCGACATGCGGGCACGTGCAGTTACGTTGGCGGGGGTGCCGGTCACGCTAACCGCACGGGAGTATGCCATCCTGGAGTACCTGGCCCTGCACCGAGGCGAGGTGGTTACCCGCACCGCTCTCTATGAGCACCTCTTCGACGACAGTGATGACACCCTCTCTAACCTGTTGGATGTGCATGTTTCTAGTATTCGGAAGAAATTGGGACACGACCTCATCGCTACTCGGCGAGGCCAAGGCTACTGCGTAGGTCCTTGAATGATACCCGTCTTTACCAAGTCGATTCGGTGGCGGCTGCTCTCTTGGGTGGCATTTCTGCTGGTTTGCATCCTCATCGGCTTTGGAGTGACCAGCTACCAGCTTAACTTGCTCAATAAGTTCAGCCAGGTCGACGAGAGCCTGGAGCGGCGCGCCTCCATGGTAAGCAACGATTTGAGGCACGGGATGCCCTTCGGACCGCCCCCTGGCCCTTTGCCACCAGGAGTGGCGGCTTTTGGACCGCCCCCAAACATAGGGTCCCTCCCACGCCATGGGTATCCCTGGCCAAGCCCGGGCCCACGCGAAGTCTGTCTCTCCCCATCTACCCAGAGCCTGTTCGATGAATCCAATAGTAACGGGTTCTATTTTGCCGTGTGGTCCCGTGCCGGCAGCCTGCTCAAACAATCGACCAATGCTCCCGCAAGCGTCATGGTGCCGGGTAAGGGGGACGGGGATACCCGATTCCACGCCCAAACCCGCGATGGCTTGCGCGAGGTCTTCCATTTCACCGAGATGGGCGACTGCGTCCTGGTTGGCCAATCGGTCGTCCCGGATCTCCATGCTATTGAACGCTTTGGGTGGTGGCTGGTAGCTGCTGGCAGCGCAATTTTCGTTCTGGGCCTTGGCGGTGCTTGGTTGCTGGCTGGCCGAGCTCTGCGGCCAATCGAAGACATCAGCGCCGCCGCCTTGCGCATCGCCGCGGGACACTTATCCGAGCGTATCGACGTTTCCGACACGGACAGCGAGTTGGGGCGTCTGGCAGCGGTCCTCAACTCCACCTTCGCCCGCCTGGAGGCCGCCTTCGAGAAGCATAAACGGTTTACCGCCGACGCCTCTCATGAGCTGCGCACTCCTCTGACCGTGATCATCTCAGAAGCCCAGACCACCCTCGCAAGGGATCGCAGCGCGGCCGAATACCGGGAAACGGTGGAGGCTTGCCTGAGCACGGCACAACAAATGCGCGGGCTGACGCAGTCGCTGCTCGAGTTAGCACGATTCGACGCGGGGCAAGCCGAGATCCAGCACGTCTACGTCGATTTGGCAGCTCAAGCGCGAGAATGCGTTGAACGCGTCACCCCTCTGGCTCGTGAACGCCGCATCCGGATCCAGGACGACCTTGAGATCGCTCTGGTCACCGGAGATCCCGACCGCGTCGGCCAGGTAATGACCAACCTGCTCACGAACGCGATCGCGTATAACCGAACCGGAGGAGAAATCCACGTGAGCACAAGATCCCATGGTGACCGAGCGGTCTTGACCGTGGCTGATACCGGGATCGGGATCGACCCCAGCGATCTTCCCCATGTTTTTGAGCGGTTCTACCGGGCGGACCAATCTCGCGCCCGCGCAAATGGGCATAGCGGCTTAGGACTCGCCATCTGCAAAGCAATTGTGGATCTACACGGCGGAACGCTGGAAGTCTCCAGTCAGCCGCAAGTTGGTTCGACCTTCACCGTTACCCTACCCTCCCGGAAATGTCCCTAAGGGCCTTTCGCCGGCTGGGCGGACGGTACCCGAACACACCGGACCTATTTCTTCGCCTTCTTGGCTTCCTCGTCCATCTTCTTGATGTATTTTGCCGGGTCTTTCTTGAAATCCTTCTCGCAGTTCTTGCAGCACAGCTTAATTTCCTGGCCTTTGTAGGTGAAGACATGGGGATCGCCCATTTCCCCCAACTTTTCTCCCGAGACGACGCAGGTCTTCAGCGGATAGGGCTTGGGCTTGGGGGCCTTAGGGTCCGCCGCGTTCTTGGCATCCGAGGATGCTGCGAGCGCTGCGGCTTGGATGCCCAAGGCGACGACCAGAGTAGTTGCAAATCTAAAAATCTTCATAAAGAAACTCGAATATGAACCCCAACTTAGCCACGCACAGGCCAAAAAAGCCATCCCAAAATCCTCACAGAATCAAGGTCCGCGCAATATCAGCTTCGGCCAAATCGCGGCTATTATAGACCGTCGTCCCTTCGACGTATTTTGCCGCACCGCACTGGACACAGTTGAATCGCCGGACCAGCTCGCGGTACCAGTCCGGAAAGCGGTCGGTGAACTTCAGCTCGAGTATAACCACGTTAATTGAAACGAGGTAGGGTTCTTCCAACAGGGTCGGCAGCCCGCCGTCAGTGCGTGGGACACAAACCACCCGCCGGTCCATGGTGAGGCGCACTTCGTTATTGAAGTTGTTGACGTATGCCTCGCGTACGTAGGCGACATGCAGCTTGGGCTTGGCATTGAGATCGCACATGAGCTGAATGAATCGCCGAGCCGCTTGCAGTTCTTGCGGCGACGAAGAGAACATGTGATGGGGTTCAGGCAAGTGGCCGGACAGAACCAGAGGCGCTGCTTCTCTCCGTACTGCGCATCTCTGTTTGAGGATGACGTCCTTCATCCGTCGCTTAATCTCGAAGAAGACCGGCGTGCTCGGCTTATCGTCGTAATACCTCACGCGCAGCTTAAACCGGTTCTTGTCGCCGTTAACCGTCCGCCAATAAATCTCCCACCCGTCGGAATCAAGGTAGAGGCTGTGGACGGGGTAGGAGCAATCGGGTTGGCCCACACAGTACTCGTCCAAATCAAGGTATTGGCGCACGAAATCGCGCACCTGGAGAGCCAGCCGTTCGGGAATCAGGTACTTGAGCTCGTAGCGCGAGCCCATCAGCGTGTGGTCCTGAGCCATGGTTAGGCGAATTCGCCAGGGTGCGTGGCCATTGTAAAAGGCAATTTAAGCAGAATGTGTGCCTCCTGTCTGCTCTCCTGATTCCGTAGCACCCTGAATACACTCCAAGGCAAGGCTCTTAAGTGGCGTCAGCATCCGCCGTTTTAGTCCCCAAGTCGTGGCCAAATCCAGCCAACCCGGCCAAGGAACCAGACCAGCTACACACCGAACCGGAAAAAAACCTTGTGGATTCCCCCCCGTTTGGGCAACTTAACCCCGCTTTCGACAAAACCGTGGGTGATCAAACGGGGACGGGTGTCTCCGCGAAGGCGTTTTATTTATTTGGTAATGAAGCTTTTAGCGGGATTTCTCCTCGCTGTTTCGCTGGTGCTCGGCTCGCTGAGCGTCGCTTGTCCAATCGCCCTTGCCGGCGAGCAGGCGACAATCGCCGAGCCCAATGCCTCCGCTCCGGCAGCGGTGCCCGAGCCAGCAGAGCGTGGGATTCCCAACAACGCGGTTCGCTTGCCAGTCCTTGGTAAGTTCGTGACGAATTCCATGCTCGTCACTTGGATTGTGGCGGCTGGCATCATTGTGCTTGCCCAGCGAGCGACCCGGCAGATCAACCAAGTGCCCCAGGGGGCTCAAAACTTCTGGGAATGGTTGGTGGAAAGTCTCTATGAATTCCTGGAAGGCATTATCGGGAGCGTCTTGGTAAAGAAGACTTTCTGGTTTTTTGCCTCGATTTTCATCTTCATCCTCGCCACCAACTGGTTTGGCTTGATCCCTGGGGTCGGCACCATCGGTTGGGGCGAATCGACGCCTCACGGGTTTGAGGTGACCAGCCGTTTGCTGCGGGGTGGCAACGCCGACCTGAATATGACCGGGGCCATGGCCATCCTCTTTTTCGTCTTTTGGACGGTCTGGGCTCTCCAAGCCAACGGCCTGAAGGGCTTCATTTTGCATCTCTTCGGGCCAAAGGGGGAAACGAGCGGAGCCCTCAAGATCCTGCTGATCGTCATCTTCATTGCCGTTGGGTTTCTGGAAGTTTTTTCAATCTTGTTCAGGCCCGTTTCTCTGAGTTTTCGTCTTTACGGCAATATCTTCGCCGGCGAGAACATGCTCGAAGCCATGTCGCGCTTGGTGCCTTCCTTAAGCTGGTTGCTGCCGGTGCCGTTTTATTTCATGGAGTTGCTGGTCGGGGTGGTTCAGGCGCTGGTGTTTATGCTGCTGACTGCGGTGTTCACCATGCTGATCTGCATGCACGAGGAGGAACACTAGAGCGCGACGGCTGGGGCGTCCCGGAACATTAACACAATTTCCTCGGTTTGACCGTGCCAAGAGTGCGGGAGCCGAGGAGAAAAGCGAAAGGACAATTAAGTATGCTAGTGCCAATGCTGGCAGAAGTGAGTGGCAACCTGCACGTGGGTTTGGCCGCGCTCGGCGCGGCCATCGGCGTGGGCTTCATCGGTATGAAGGCTTCGGAAGCGGTCGGGCGCAATCCCGGCGCGGCGACCAAGATCCTGGTCCAGTCGATCCTGGCGATCGCGTTTGCGGAAGCAATCGTGTTTTACGCCTTGTTCCTCGTGAGGTAGTTCCAGCCACCAGTTCTTGGCCGGGCGCGCTGTCCGATGGATGGCGCGCCCGGCCTTAACTAACGTTTTCATGAACCATTTCTTAATGTTCGCGAGTATCGGTAGCGATCTCGCCGAGACAGGTCGCGCTACCGCCGAGAAGTTCGGGGTTGATTGGCCTCATCTGATTGCCCAAATCATCAGCTTCGGCATCGTGCTGATTTTGCTCCAGCGCTTCGCGTACAAGCCGATCCTTCAGGTGCTGGAAGAACGCCGCCAGAGAATTGCCGAAGGGTTGGCAAACAGCGACAAGATCAAGGTGGAGCTTGCCAAAACTGAGGCCCTGCGCCAGGAAGTCCTTGCCCAGGCCAATCTGCAAGCCATCAAGTTGATCGATGAGGCCCGTGCGGCGGCGGCCCGCGTCTTGGAGCAGGAGAGTCAGAAGGCAATCGCCACGGCCACCCAAATCGTCGCCAAAGCGCGCGAGTCGAACGAAGCCGAGTTCGCCCGGATGCGCCAAGAGCTGCGCCATGAAATCGTGCGTTTGGTAACTGAGACGACTGCCAAGGTCACCGGCAAGATCCTCACATTGGAGGATCAGCGCCGATTGGCCGAGGAAACCAACAAGCAACTCGCCGCCTAGCCCGCCCTGGTCACCAGTTCGGCTCAAGCACAACCCAAATGAAGGTCTCCAAACAGGCTCGTCGCTCAGGCAAGGAGCTTTTCAAAGTCTGCCTGGTCGATGGGCGTCTAGACCACGCGCGTGTGCGCGATGCGGTGAATCGGGTGTTGAGCGCTAAACCTCGCAGCTACATGGCCATCCTTGGCCATTTTCAGAGATTGTTGAAGCTGGAGCTAGCCCGTCGAACCGCCCGGGTTGAGACTGCGGCACCCCTGGACCCAGCCTTGGCGGCCAGCGTCGGCGCCAATCTCGAGCGTATCTACGGCCAAGGCCTGGATTTGTCGTTCGTTCAGAACCCAGCACTCATCGGCGGCTTGCGCGTGAAAGTGGGCAGCGATGTTTATGACGGCAGCATCCAGGCGCGTTTGGCCGCCCTGCACAGTCCAAGTTGAGCAGACATTCCACGAAGTCATGAAGCTTTCCCTAGAATCCCAAGTTTAAGTATGAGCAATCTACTGCAGGAAATAGAAGCCCAGATCTCGGGCGTGAAGACCACCGTTAGCCGGCAAAACGTGGGTATTGTCCGGGAGATCGGCGACGGCGTTGCAAAGATTGAAGGCCTAACCGACGCCATGCTCAACGAGATGCTCGATTTCGGCAATGGCGTGGTGGGCTTGGCACTTAACCTCGAGGAAACCGAGGTCGGCGCCATCATCCTGGGCGATTATCTGAGCGTCAGGGAGGGCCAGGAAGTCCGCACCACAGGCAAGCTTCTACAAGTGCCCGTGGGTAAACCCCTCCTCGGTCGAGTGGTGGATACCCTGGGCCGCCCGGTAGACGGCAAGGGCCCAATCAATTCCACCGAGTCCTACCCCGTCGAGAAAATCGCCCCTGGCATCATCAAGCGCAAGTCGGTAAGCCAGCCCGTCCAGACTGGCATTATGGCCATCGACGCGATGATCCCCATCGGGCGTGGCCAACGTGAGTTGATCATCGGCGATCGTTCCACCGGCAAAACCACCCTCGGCGTGGACACCATCATTAACAACGCCAGGCTGAACAAGGCCGCTGAAGCCGCCGGGGACAGGGACTATCGGCCTCTCTACTGCATCTATGTGGCCATCGGCCAAAAGCTCTCCAGCGTCGCTCGAGTCATCAGCGTGCTGGAGGAGCACGGAGCCATGCCTTATACGACCGTGGTGGTGTCGGCGGCCTCCGATTCCGCAACCAACCAGTACTTGGCTCCCTTCGCCGGCTGCGCGATGGGCGAATGGTTCATGGATAACGGCATGGATGCATTGATCATCTATGACGATCTCTCTAAGCACGCGGTCGCCTATCGCCAGGTCTCACTTGTCCTGCGTCGCCCCTCCGGACGTGAGGCTTACCCCGGCGATGTCTTCTATCTCCACAGCCGGTTGCTCGAGCGATCAGCGCGCGTGGCCGAGAAATTTGGCAATGGCTCTCTAACTGGGCTCCCCATCATCGAAACCCAGGCGGGCGACGTCTCGGCCTACATCCCCACGAACGTCATTTCCATCACCGATGGGCAGATCTTCCTCGAGACGGATCTGTTCTATCAGGGTATCCGTCCCGCGATTTCCGTCGGCATCTCGGTTTCCCGCGTCGGTTCGGCCGCTCAAATCAAGGCGATGAAGCAAGTCGCCGGCAGAATCAAACTAGAGTTGGCCCAATTCCGGGAGTTGGCTGCATTCGCGCAATTCGGCTCCGATTTGGACGCCAAGACCCAAGCCCAGCTCGAACGCGGCAAAAGAATCGTCGAGGTGTTTAAACAACCCCAATACAACCCGGTGGCCGTCGAAGTCCAGGTCTCCGTCCTTTGGGTGGTCCAAAACGGCCTCATGGACGATGTCGCGGTGGATAAGGTCAAGGATTTCCAGGCCAAACTCACGGATTATCTCACGAGTCGGAAGTCAGAACTTATGGCTCGAATCGCTAAAGAGCGAGCAATGAGCGACGCGTTGACCGCCGACCTCAAGGCCGCTGTGACCGAGTTTAAGCAGACCTACCGTTAACCTAGCTCCGCCGATCCATGCCCAGCACGCGCGACATCCGCCGCCGGATCAAGTCCGTCAAGAACACGGCTCAGATCACCAAGGCCATGCAAATGGTCGCGGCCTCGAAGATGCGCAAGGCCCAGCAGGCCGCACTCGGGGGGCGCCCCTACGCCCGCCTCATGAATTCGGTGTTGGCGGAGGTGACCCACCACGTCGGCGATTTTACTCACGAACTCATGGAGACGCGCGAGATCAAGAAGCGCGCCCTGATTGTGGTCAGCAGCGACAAAGGACTCTGTGGCGCCCTCAACAGCAACCTGCTTCGCGAAGCCGCAAAGTCCGATCGCGCAACCACGCTCTACATCACTGCGGGGCGCAAGGCCTCGCAGTTTATGGTGCGCACGCGTCGGCAGCTCGCGGCCGAATTCACCTACCACGATACCCCCACTTTCGCTGAGGCCCGCGCCATCTCCAAATTCGCCCGCGACCTGTTCCTCAAAGGTGACGTCGACCAGGTCGACCTTCTTTTCACCAATTTCGTCTCTACGCTCACCCAGAAGCCGACCGTCCTCCCCTTCCTCCCAGTCGGGGACGTCGCAGGCGTTCGCGCGGAGGTCCACGGGCACGAAACGGAAACTACCCTCCTTAAGGGTCCGACCGAGTTCCTATTCGAACCCAGCGCGAAGAATGTGCTGGGAGCGCTTTTGCCCCACTACCTCAATTTCCGGGTTTACCAGGTCCTCCTCGAGGCCAAGGCCAGCGAACACAGCGCGCGCATGGTGGCTATGAAGAACGCCACCGACAACGCCAAGCAACTCATCAAGGATCTGACGCTGGAATACAACAAGATGCGTCAGGCCATTATCACCAAGGAGTTGCTCGAAATCTCCAGCGCTGCCATGGCTCTCGGTTAAGCCCCTAAGGCGTGCTTACTTCGTAGAACCGGCTCCCGTCCTTCAGTGGATCGCCGATGTCCACCCGGCTCGCAGCAGTCGCCTGGAGATTCGTCAACACCGCCCAATCACCGCCGGCGAGGTTTGTCCGGTACCGGACCGTATAGGTGTTTCCGGCTTGGGTGTAGAACGAGAAAGAAAAACGGTTGGTTCGTATTGTCAGACCGACCAGCCGCCAAGGGGGCGAGGTGTAATCTACCCGCAGAATCGCTGCATTCGCCGGATCCTCCCGCGCTCCGAACCCCCTGGCGGTTTTCGGAGTGCTTTCTGACAAACTCATCAGCATCCAGCCAAAGTTTGAATCCGCATGATCCAACCAATCCTGAACGTCTGCCACCAGGTTCGAGCCCGGACCGAAGGTGTAATTGCCCAGCCCGGTCACGGGTTTTGAACCGCTCATGGTTGCCGAATAGTCCGTCCCCGCCGCCCCACCCGGACTGGCCCACGAAAAGTTGGTCGCAAACCGGTCATTCCAAGTTGCTTCCCCGGGGAACGCCAGACCCCCCCGGTTCCCGGGCGCGGTTCCTTCGCCCCAATCCCGAAGCATTCGGTGTATCGCAAACGTTGAATTGGCTAATCGGTTGGTTCCTTCGTTTCCTGGTTCTCGCACCACCCGGAGGGTCAGGCTTGCGTTGGTGATCGTGGCACCCGCAGGAATGCTCAAGGAGAGATCAAAGCGAAACAGCCCTCGGTTGCGCGTGTTCCCGGCCTGCGATCCGGTGGTGCCCGCGGTCACCCAAAGACCGCCACCCGCGTTGCTGTCAGGCGAGAGCTCCAAAAGCGTCGTGTCGGCCGATGGCCGCAACAATGCCGAGTCCGCAAGGCCATGGACCGCGGCCGCGAACCCCAACATCAGAACAACGCGTCTGAGAATTGAGATGGTCACTGGGGATTCCTGGCTTACGCGCCGGGGAATTCCGCCCAATCCTAGCACGGTTGCGCCCGCCCGCCAGTGCTCTATCGTCATTTTTCCCGCCCGGCTCACGCCTAGACTCGCCATGCGCCGCAATTGACGGGCCACACTTAGCTCCAATTTGAATAAGCACCCCTTCCGTCAGGTATGAAAAATGCTCACTGACTCCCTTTGTCATGCTCGCTCGTGCGCTTCATCGCCCAATTGAGGTTCTTTGCCGCTCGGCTGCGAAGGATACCGTGGCTTTCGTCTTGCTCGCTCTGAGTTGCGCCACCGCCTGGCCGGGAGATTTGCCTGGGCCGCCTACGCTAGAACTGGCCGTCACGAACCGCCAAGCGACCATCCAAATCAGCCCTTACCCCGGCGCCGAGACTTACCGGATCCAGTCGACCCCCACCGCGGGCGCTCCTTTTACAGATGACTTTGGAGGCATCCTGGCCGGTTACACCTGGACAAATACAGGCGCTGATTCACGACATTTCTTCAGGCTTGCTGTCGATCCCCTGAGTCCCGAGAGATTGCTCACCTCGATCGTCCTTAACCGACTGGCTAACGGCCCGACACCAGATGATCTGGAACGAGTCTTGACGGGGCCCGGTGCGATTGGGCCCGAGTCCTACATCGAGGAACAACTTGCGCCAGAGAAAATCACTGAATCAATCGACATTTCCCCCAGAACGGCCGGATGGCAGTTCGTGAGTTTCACCGGCGCCGCCAGTAGTTCAACGTTGCTGATCTACTTGGATTCCGTAGGTGATGTTTACTTGGACGATCTTGAGCTCGTGGCTGGGACTGAGGCAAGGAGTGGCCAAAACCTGGTCACCGACGGCGATTTTGAGTCGCCGCTGAGCGGACGCTGGGCTGTTCCCGCGACCAACCTGGTGGGTTCAACGATAGCCGCCGGAACAGCTCACTCAGGCGAGTCTAGCCTGCACCTCGTTTCCACCGGCATCGGGACCGGAGTGCTGAACGCCTCGATCTCGCAGATCGTGAGCCCGGCGCTTCAAATCGGACAAATCTACACCCTCAGCTACTGGTACCTACCAAGCACCAATGGGAGCACCATGGTAATCCGCCTGGGGGCAGGTGGGGGCATAACCAACGCGATCGTTTCGACGCAGAGCCTCATGCCGACGGCGCTCCAAGTCGGTGCCCTGCACGACAAACTAACCAACGAGGTGGCAGGACTGGAGGATTTCCGAGCCTGGCACACGCTGCATGCTGTGCGCGCCCGCAGGCAGTTCCTGGAGGTACTTACTCAGTTCGTCGATAACCACTTTACGACTGAGTGGCAGAAGAGCCATGACTATATTAGCGGCCTCATCACGAACGACACAACCGTGTCGCAAGTGGCGACCAGCTTCGAGTTCCGGGAGCAAGCCAAGTGGCGCAGCCTGCTACTGGACCCGAACACGACTTTTTATGACCTGTTGCGGGTTAGCGCCGAGAGCCCGGCGATGATCATCTATCTTGATACCGCGACCAGCAGCGCTGGCAACGCCAACGAGAATTACTCCCGGGAGTTGATGGAACTGTTCACTCTTGGCGTGGATAACGGCTATGACCAGGGCGACATCGTGGAGATGGCTCGGGCTTGGACCGGTTGGCGGGCCGATAAACTCCCGCTGGGCCAAGAGAACAATCCCTACGCCACCCCGGGCGTGGATCGGAACAGCTATGACGGTTACTGGACCTTGCGGTTCAGGACCAACCGGCACGACTACACCTCCAAGTCGATCTTCGCCGGCAAGACTATCGACTCGCGCTTCGGACCGCCTCGGGCCGGGCAATCCTATCAGCTTGATTTGCCGGTGCGGCCACTAAACCAGGGAATGCAGGACGGCTATGCCATCATCCGGCTGCTGGCGGATTTGCCTTACGCGGAAGAGTTCATCAGCGTGAAGCTCTGCCGGCTATTGGTGCATGAGAATTTTCAACACGGCGTCTACGACTACTCCCATCCCGAGTCGCTAAGCCCCGAAGGGCTGCTGGTCAAAGCCTGCATCGATGCATGGGAATCCCCGGGACCCGACGGACGCACTGGCAACCTGCGACAGGTCTTGCGCACGATTCTCGGCTCGCGGCTCTTCCGGCAGCAGACCGCGGCGCAGCAGAAGATCAAATCACCGTTCCGTTTTATCGCCAGCACCGTCCGCGCACTGCGCGCCGTCAAGCCCGACGGCACCTTCTTGGCGGATACCGACGGATATGCCGTCTCCACGACAATGAAGCGCCTAAACATGGCGCTCTTTAATCGAATCGAACCGGACGGCTATTCCGAGTTTGGCCGAGACTGGATCAACACTGCGGCGTTGATCGAGCGCATGCGCTTTGCCCAGAACTTCCTCATGACGGTAAAGGATCCGCTTAAGACCAAGGAGGTCGGCTCCAGAGGGAAGAATAACGTCTCAGATCCGGTGGGGCTGCTAAAACTTAAGCTGCCACCGGATCAGATGCGCGACCCAGCGGCGGTCGTGGACTATTTTCTAGGCCTCTTCTTCCCCGCCGAAGGCAAAGCCAACCTCGATCTGGATCGTACTCGAGCGATTACCTTCCTCAGCATGAACGACGCGGGAACTCCAGACGCGTCCCCCTTCGCAACCCTGGACCCTGCCTCAACCGCTTACGATGTCCGCGTGCGAAGCATGGTTGGGATGCTTCTTTCGCTACCGCGATTTCAAGAGATGTGAGGCTAGCCTTCTCCAGAGTCTACCTATGTTCAACATTATAACTCGCCGCGATTTCATCGAACGGAGCGTTCGTGCCGCATTGGGCGCGGCCTTTGCGGCCGCTAGTAATATACCCATCTTCCTGCAGCAGGCAGTTGCCGACGGCACACTGACCGCCGGAAATAAAAAACTGCTTTTTATATTCCTACGAGGCGGCAACGATGGACTCAACACACTGATCCCCTGGGGCGATACCAGCTACAACACTACCACTCGCCCGACTCTTTATATCCCCAGTCCGGACCCCGCTTCGATGGTCCCGGGTAAGGCTCCAGGGAGCCCGGACCTGACCCGCGTGATCGACCTTGGCAACAACTTCGCAGGCTTGCACCCAAGCCTCAAGGATCTGGTTCCGATCTACAACGACGGCCAATTGGCCCTAATCCATCGTGTTGGATACACCCTGCAGTCGCGATCCCATTTCGACTCACAGCGTTATTGGGAAAATGGCATGCCGCGGCAGGACTATACTAATAGTGGCCTCTTCTACCGGGCGATCGTGGACAGCGGGCTTTACCTCGGTCGAAAATTCCCAGCTGTCTCGGTCCAAGGCAGCAGCCCCCTTTCATTGCGCGGGCCCGTGTCCATACCCAATCTAAGCGACTCGACTCGTTACGACCTGCTTGGCGTGGCTGACAACGGAGCCGACAAACAGAAGCTCCTGGCCGCGATTTCTGATGCAAATGCAATCCCCTATCCGGAAAAGGACAACCGTGATTTGCTTTTTGCCACCGGCAAGGGCCTGCGCGAGTCCATCGAAGCGCTTAAAAGCGTCGGCATTACGAATAACGCCTTTTTTGACACCGATGGCGCCACCCATCTGTTCCCTATCAATGCCCCTTCGAATCAGAAAGGCTTCAGTGCGGCCTCGTACGGTTTTTTCAACGACCTGAAATCCGCTGCACAGATCCTGGCCTCGACCGACGCCGTGGTTGCGGGCACGCAGTTGGACGGCTTCGACACCCACAACAACCAGGGCACGCTGGTTCAAGGACACGCCAAGTTGCTGGAATGGTTGGGCTGGGGCTTCTATGCAGTGCGTCAATACATGCGTAGCGTGGATCCGGCCATCTGGAACAACACGGTGATCGTGACCCTTTCGGAGTTCGGTCGTACCAGCAAAGAGAACGGGTCCAACGGGACCGACCACGCCGAGGCGAGCGTCATGTTCGTGGCTGGGGGCGGAATCAAGGGAGGCGTCTACCAGTGCGGACCGGACACATGGAAGGGAGGGCCTGGCGGCGCGATGTTTCAAGTCAATGGACGCTACCTTGGCCGGACTGTCGATTATCGCTCGGTCCTGGGCGAACTCCTCCGCAAACAACTCGGAGTAACTCAGACCCAGCTCGAGACGGTTATACCGGGCTACGCCGACCCGAAGGAATGCCTCCTCGCGGGCGGCCTGTGCGTCGATCGTTTCCGGACAGTCGGAGAACTGGGTTTGATGTAGCTCCCCAGGCCTGGGCCGCCGACCGCCACACCGCTCAGAGCGAACGTGCGAGCCCAGCACGTGCCGCCTGGGACGGAGCCACGATAGGGAAGAAGGGATTGCACCCCTATCAGAGGCCCGTCGATATGGGGCCCAAGCAAGGAGCAGGGCGCAGAAGGCTCGTAAGCCTCGTCTCTCATTAATCCGCCCGTCACTTTATGTTTTGGCCGCAGACCCCTTTTTTGTATCCTTGCGCACGTATGCGATCGTCTCCCCTCACGCCTACCCAGCAAAGGTGCTCCCAGAATCGGAGACGTTGGACCCACGCCAGCAACGCCCTACCATGCACGCTCACATGGTTGGTGCTCGTCGTCACCCTGAGTTGCGCGGCGCAAGAGAAGCCCCTCGCTTTCGTGGGAGCGCACGTCATCACAATAAGCGGCGAAACCATCGAAGCGGGCGTCTTGGTGGTTCGTGGAGGCAAGATCATCACCGTTGGGCCCAAAGCAACGGTGCTGCCCGCCGACGCGGTGGTCCGCGATCTCAGCGGTAAGGTCTTGATGCCCGGCCTGGTGGACAGCCATAGTCATGTTGGCATTGCGGCGGTGGGCGATCCGGCAGCGCCGATTCAACCGGAGTTGCGGGTGCTCGACTCCCTGGACGTCCGTGATCCCGGCCTAAAGCGAGCCCAAGCAGGCGGTATCACCACGGTCAATATCATGCACGGCTCGGGCTTGCTATGCAGCGGCCAGACCCTCTACGTAAAACTGCGCAGGGCCGATACTGTCGATGGCCTGCTGCTCACCAACAAGGCCGGACGCGTCGCAGGGGGCCTCAAGATGGCCAATGGCACCAACTCCCGCGGCGATCCTCCCTTTCCCGGTACTCGTGGCAAATCTGCCTCCCTAGTCCGCGAGAAATTCGTTGCTGCCCAGGAATACCGCGACAAGATCGCCCGCGCCAAAGGAGATCCTGATAAGATGCCCCCGCGCGATCTCGGCCTGGACGTGCTGGTCCAAGTGCTCAACGGAGAACGCACCGTTCAGTTCCACACCCACCGTCACGACGACATCCTCACCATCCTTCGCCTGCAGAAGGAGTTTGGCTTCCACGTTGTCTTGCATCACGTCAGTGACGCCTGGAAGGTCGCCGACCAGATCGCCGCCGCGAAGATTCCGTGCTCAATCATTCTCTTGGACAGCCCGGGTGGGAAGCTCGAGGCCCGCGACGTGGATTGGAAAAGCGCCAGCGTCCTCGAGAAAGCAGGCGTGGTAACCGCATTTCACACCGATGACTGGGTGACTGACTCGCGCCTTTTTCTCCGATCCGCAGCGTTTGCACTTAGGGCCGGGATGTCTCGCCAAAGCGCTCTGAAGGGCGTCACTTTGGCCGGGGCTCAGGTGCTGGATCTCGACGATCGCGTGGGTTCGCTCGAACCCGGCAAGGACGCAGATTTCATCATCCTCTCCGGCGATCCTTTAAGCGTCTATACCCACGTGCTGGAGACTTGGGTAGAGGGAGAGAAAGTCTTCGACCTAACCGATCCCAAAGATCATCTCTGGGCAACGGGTGGGCTCGGCGCGGGCAACCCGCGCGACCTCCACCTTTGCTGCTTCGACAATGTGGCGGAGAGCCGATAAACCCAAACCTGTCATGATCGCACCAAACCAACTTGGCCGCGGCAAGCCAACCCGATTGCCCCCGTTGGCGTTGGCGTTCTGCGTCCTCGTGTTTTTTGGGGGGCCGATCCAGGGGCACGCCCAGATCGCAGTGCGCGGTGAGACGGTTTACACCATGGCTTCCGAACCGATTCACGATGGAGTGGTTCTGATCCAGGGTTCCAGGATCGAGCGAGTCGGGCCAGCGGGCGAAGTGCCGATTCCGGCCGGTTATCGTGTCCTGCAAGCCAAAGTGGCAACTCCCGGCCTAATCGATGCTCACTCTACCGTCGGACTCTCAGGAATCCTCAATCAGCCCCATGACCAGGAGCAGTTGGAGAAGTCTGCCCCGATCCAACCTGAACTCAGGGCCTTGGACGCCTACAACGGACGCGACCCGTTGGTCGATTGGGTCCGGAGCCTCGGCGTCACTACCGTGCACACCGGCCATAGCCCTGGTGCCCTGATCTCAGGCCAGACCATGATCGTGAAGACCTTCCCGCCCGATTCCGATCAGGCGGTCGTCGTGCCGGCCGCAATGATCGCCGCGAATCTCGGCCCCGGCGCCTTGAACGACAAAAAGGACAAGCCCCCGGGCACCGCCCCCAAGGCTGTCGCCATGTTGCGGGCGGAATTCATCAAGGCGCAAGAATATGCGCAAAAACGCGCCAAGACCGATCCCGAGAAGCGCGCCCCTCGCGATCTGCATCTGGAGGCGCTCACGGCTCTCCTGGATGGAAAAATGCCGTTGCTGGTCACCGTGCAGCGTCACCAGGACATCCTCGCCGCGCTGCGCGTTGCTAGCGAGTTCAAGCTCAAGCTGATCCTCGACGGAGTTGCCGACGCTCCTCTAGTGATGGACCAGATCAAACAAAGCGGCTTCCCGGTGATCGTGCACCCGACCATGGCTAGGGCTACTCACGAGACGGAAAACCTGAGCATGGAGACACCGGCGAAACTCAAGCAAGCCGGTATCCTCTTCGCGCTGCAGAGCGGCTACGAGAGTTATGTGCCCAAAACACGCGTGGTATTGTTCGAAGCTGCCGAGGCGGCCGCGAATGGTCTGAGCCCCCGCGACGCTATGGCCTCGATCACCATCGATGCCGCCCGCCTGCTGGGAATCCAGGACCGCGTCGGGTCACTCGAGCCGGGTAAAGATGCCGATGTGGCACTGTTCGACGGCGACCCGTTCGAGTACGCCAGCCATTGCGTAGGCACGATTGTCTCCGGAACCGTGACGGATACCCAGCCAAGATAGATTTCACGGTTCTAGGCTCCAGTTTCAGCGAGACACTCGAGCGGCGGACACCCACCGCGCGTGCCGCAAAGGGCGGCCTTCAATCCCCGGCGGTTGCCTTCCGACCATGGCCCGCTAAACTCCTCTCATGTCAGAACGGCCTTTACAGGTGATGCTGGTTGTCGGCAGCTTGAATCGCAACTCCATCACGCGCGCAGTGATTCAACGCGTAGCCACCGAACTAAAATCGAGCGGCTGCAGCGTCGATGTGGTGGATCTGCTGAGCGAGCCTCTGGCGCTCTATAGTCCGGATACCTCCCACGAGGCTCCAGGTTTTGCCCCCCTCCGTGAACGCGTGGACAAAGCCGACGCCTTCGTCCTGGGCAGCCCCGACTATCATGGCAGCATCAGCGGCGCTATGAAAAACTTCCTCGACCATTTCTGGCATGAATTCGCCGGGAAACTCTTTGCCACGCTCGTCGCTTCGCACGAGAAAGGGCTCACGGCTACCGACCAGTTTCGAACCGTGATCCGCCAGTGCTACGCTTGGAGCCTGCCCTACGGTGTGTCCTTCGTCGAACGCGAGGATGTTCACGATGACCAAGTGGTGAGCGCCGCACTGGAAAAGCGCCTGGCCATGCTGGTCCGCGACGTGCGCGTTTATGGACAAGTCCTCGCCAATCAGCGCCGCGCCGACCTTGCGGGGACGGAACCGGGCTTTTTGGCACGGCACCGACGATCACACTAAGTATCTGGTTGCCGAGCTTCGTGATGCGCCGGAGACTTGCCGTGTGGCAATGGCGGCAAAGCCGGTATTCTCAATCCAGGTCCGCGAGTTGGTCGCGTTCGCCCATCGCCGCGGCGATCTTGGAGGCGAACGCGATTTCGCCGGCCCTAGCCGCGCCCTGGCAGGCACACGTGCACACCAACGTCTCCAGCGCTCCCGCCCTCCCGGCTACCAGAAGGAAGTACTGCTGCGGCATGACGTCGAGTCGCCGGTCGTGATCTTGCGTGTTCAGGGGCGCATTGACGGCCTCCTCACCACTGATAGCGGAGTGCAACTGGAGGAGATCAAGACGGTGACCCGCGGGTGGGACCGACAGGCCGATCCGCTCCACTGGGGCCAAGCCAGATGCTATGCATTCATCTATGCCCTTCAAAACTCCCTGCCCGCACTCCAGGTCGTGCTGACCTACGTCGATCTTTCGACGAATGAGGTCACAGAGTTCCGGCAGAACTTCTCCTTCCCGGAGCTCTCGCAGTTCTTCGCCCTCACCGCTGCAGTCTACCTGGAATGGATCGAAGACTGGCATCGATGGCGCGTCCTACGTGATGAGTCAATTCGCTCTTTGGTGTTCCCTTTCCTCCATTACCGCGAAGGACAGCGTGACCTCGCGGTGGCAGCCTATCGAAACCTTTCCCGCGGCGGCCGCCTGTTTCTGGAGGCTCCGACGGGGATGGGCAAAACCATCTCCGTGTTGTTCCCGGCAATCAAGGCGCTGGGCGAGGGAAAACTCGAGCGCGTCTTCTACCTGACCTCACGAACGGTCGGGCGGTTGGTGGCAGAGCAGGCGCTTGCTGAGTTGCGGCGGGTTGGATTGCGCGCCCGCACAGTCACGCTCACCGCCAGGGAAAAGCTGTGTGTCCAAAACGGCCAGCCCTGTGACTCACGAACCTGCCCTTTGGCGATCGGTTATTACGACCGACACAAACCCGCCATGCGCGCCGCCCTTGAAAAGGAATCGCTCACACGGGAGGCCTTGGAGACGGTTGCCCACGAACATCAGGTCTGCCCATTCCAGCTTTCTCTCGACGTCTCCGACTGGGTGGACACCGTGGTTTGCGACTACAATTACGTGTTTGACCCCAAGGTCTTCCTCCGCCGCCACTTCTCCGAAGACAATGGCGATTTCGCCTTCTTGGTGGACGAGGCGCATAATCTGGTGGAGCGCGCGAGGGAGATGTTCTCGGCCGACCTGGATTTAGACGAAATCAAGACGGTACGTCGAGGGGTGCGAGATGACTTACCCCGTTGTGCCAAGGCACTGACCAAGCTCATCAGCACAGTGCGCAGGCTGATCGGGTCCGCGGCAACCACTCTTGGCTCAGCCGCCGAGGACTCGGGGAATGAACCGCAGCTCTTCGAGTTGCCAGATTCCGATTCCGTCCAACTCGCAGCACCTCCGACCGGTGCCGGCTCGTTCGCCCGCCATCGAGGTGGCGCCTCTGTCAGCCGGCAATTCCCTGACCATTTAACGCCGCTCATCGCTGATGCCCTTGACCAGGCAGAGGCCTGGTTGGCGCAAAACCAACCCGCCGACTTTCGTGAGGACCTGCTCACCTTGTATTTTCGCCTCTATTCGTTCCAGCGGACGGCTGAGCTGTACGATGAACGCTACGTTACTATCCTCGAGCCCGGGTCGATGCGTATTCGATTGTATTGCCTGGATCCGTCATTCCTTCTCAGGAAAGCATTGGCGCGGGGGAAAGCAGCAATCTTCTTCTCCGCTACTCTGACTCCGTTGGACTACTACCGCGCCGTGCTCGGTGGCAGCCCCGAGGATAGCCAATTGCAGTTCCCTTCACCCTTCCCTCCGGAACACTTGTGCCTGTTGGTACACGAACGCATTCGCACAGAATTCCAGGCCCGTGCCGATACTCTCGACCAGGTCGCGCGCACTGTGGCTTCGCTCGTCGAGGGAAGAACCGGAAACTACCTCGTCTATTTCCCCTCCTACCAATATATGGCCTCCGTCTATGAGCGTTTTCATCAAATCTATCCAGCTGCCGCGACCCTCGTCCAGCGCCCCTCAATGACGGAAGGAGAGCGAGAGGGTTTCCTGGCTTCTTTCGCGCTCGAACGCGAACAATCGCTCGTTGGGTTCGCCGTGATGGGGGGCATCTTCGGGCAGGGAATTGATCTCGTTGGCGACCGGCTCATCGGCGCCGTGGTCGTTGGAGTCGGCCTCCCGCAACTCTGCGTTGAACGAGATCTGATTCGCGATTACTTCCAAGCCCAGCGAGGTGCTGGTTTCGACTACGCCTACACCTTCCCGGGCATGAACCGCGTCTTGCAGGCGATCGGACGTGTCATTCGCTCTGGGGCTGACCGGGGCGTAGCATTGCTTATCGACACCAGGTTCGGGCAGACACGGTATCGGCGGTTATTTCCGCCCTGGTGGCGCGTGACAAGGGTCAGAGATGAGTCTGAGGTCCAACAGGCCGTCGAACGCTTCTGGTCGACCGTTTAGGAACAGTGGCGGCTCCCTCGACAATCGCAACCCACGGAACGCGGATGGGTTCAGCCGCCAAGGTACCCGGCCAACTTCAAGGCGAGAACAATCGCGGCTAGCAAAGCCAGCAGCCAGAGCCAACGCCGCGTTTTGCGCGGCTCTTTGGGATAAAGTTCCTCGAGAAATTGCCGACTTGCGATCGGGACGCTGGCTTGTTGCGTGAGCACGTGCCCCAGAGAAATCGTGAGCCGAAGCCGGCCATTGATCGCCCAGCCGCTCGCGTCGAGGATCGGTCCCAGATCCCGGGCGCGAAGCTTGAAATACGCCACCAAAACCGAAGGGCCGGAAATGGCCGCGAATAGACCCAGGGCTGAGAGGAGCAGGGAGACTCGATCCATCTTCGAGAGGGTGGACGCAATCACGGCGGCTGCCGACGACAAGGCGGCGATGGCCACGCCGCCTCCAGCCAGGATCCCGACCAGCGCCGTCGGTCCGCCGGCCCCAGCCGCAGCCTTGGGTGGCTGCGCCGCTGCTGCTTGTTGCTGAACGCTAGTCAAGCCTTGAGTCAGGCTGGTCTGCACCGCCTGCTCACGCGACGAGGCGATTTTCTCGAACTGCTCACTCACCAGCTTCCCCAGACGTCTGAAGGGTGCCCACATCGCCTCCTTCAAGCTGATGGGATGCTCGATGACCTTCACGACGGTTGCATCCCAATCCTTTCCGTCCCGATCATAAAACACTCCGTTCCGACCCACCGCGAGGCGGTCGCTAGTGCCGGCGGTAAATGCCGCAGCCACCGCCCGCTTATCTGCAACACCTGCTCGGCGTAGTTCACAATACACCAGGTAAATGCGCCCCAATTGAGCCATTGCCGCGTGTTTACCGATGTCATCCACTTTGATGCACAGATCGCAGCTCCGTCCATCAAGGAACAGGGTGCCGGCCTGGAAAATGGCCAAACGATCGCGCCGATAGAAGTCTTCCAGAGATACGCAGTTCCGCAACAACGTAACGATGTCCCGATGATAGCGGATGAGTTTCTCTACCTCCGCGATCGCGCCAATCTCGGGCGCCACGGCCAGGTCGCGAGCCACGAAGTCGGTCAAATCAGTGCGGTAAGGCCCCTTCAACAACTCGGTCACGCGAGCGTCACCCAGCTTCTCCACCGCGGATCCCTGTTTGGCCGAAAGCCATTGCTGGTACGGCGCAAACCTTTCGGTTATCACTTCCCACTCGGCTTGGGAAAGCACACGCTTTTCAGCGTCGTAGATGGGTTCCACAACCTCCATCCGGAAACGCTCAATCGCCATGCGCCAAGCCGGATTCACCTCGCCCGTCAAGGGCAGAGCCCTCCCTGCCTCGACCCGCGCCAGTGGCAGCGCCGCCACCTCCGGGCTGTTCTCAGCGAGACTGAGGCCCGCGAAGGCAACAAAATCCGCCTCCGAACGGTTCAGCACGCCGCTAGCACGGCGATCAAATGCGGCCAGGCTGCATCGTAGAAAAAAGTCCGCTATCTTGGCGCGCACCGCATCCAACGCAGCCCACGCTCGAGAGCTTGCGCCACCCAGGGTCAGAATGGTTCGCCCATCGGGGCTAGGCTCGCCGGCTTTCTGCCGCCATTGAGCATAAGCTTCCAGCTCGGCAAAAAAACGGTCGACCTTGGCTTTGCCGACACCAATTGCCCCGCTCCGATCTGCTTCTCCGCCCAAGGTCTCAATGATATCGAGAATCACCTGGCGCGTTTCCGGAGTGGGCGCGGATTCTGGCGGCACAATACCGTCCCCGTTAAACTTGGTTTGTGCGAAGATGCGCGCTTCGTCTTGCGTATCGGCCAACGAGATCGAAGTGTTCTCAGGCTTCCCCAGGTTGCCCAGGATATGCTTGGCTGAGGCGAGCACACGAGCGCCTGACTCCTCCCGGTCATTGATCGCAGACAGCGGCAACACCTCGTGCCCGGCAACGAGGTCGTTAGGGTCTTTGATATGCTGAAGCGTCCATCGCACCGCTTCGATGATCTCCGGGCAACGAATCCGACCGTCATGGTCCGTGTCGATCAGATCAAGTGTTTTACTATCGAACTCTAGCCCACGAGTCGGACAACTGAGACTGACCCAAAGCTTTTGATCAAAAGTTGGTAGCGCAACCAGGTCTGCTCCAATATCGAGTCGGACCTGGTCCACGTTGCCGGCCCGGAAAAAGCGCCAGATGTGGGCGGATGGTGTTTGCGGAGAGCTCGTCGGTTCTGCCATAAAGACTTGTCCGCCAAGAGAGTAGCCCCCGTTTCCGAAAAAGCAAACCTCCTCGTCGAGGCGGCGGCCATCGAGGCTGCCCCGACTCACATCCCTCGATCCCCAAATGCGCGCCGAGAAGTCTTTTGCATCGCGCCCGCACCTGCTACTTATCAGGCGCATGAAGAAACCGTCGTTACTGGTCATCTTCCTTACAGTTTTCATCGACCTGATAGGGTTCGGGATCGTGCTGCCGTTGCTGCCACGCTATAGCGAGAAGTTCGGAGCGGAAGGTTTCATGATCGGGGCGATCATCAGTTCATTCTCGCTGATGCAGTTCTTCTTCGCGCCCGCTTGGGGTCGCTTATCGGATCGGATTGGGCGAAGGCCGGTGCTGTTGATCAGCAACGCCGGCTCCGCAATCTCCTACGCCATGTTCGCTTTAGCTGCTTGGCCCGGATTATCCAGCACCACTGCCTTGGGGATTCTGTTAGCGTCCCGAGTATTTGCCGGGATCTGCGGAGCCAACCTCTCCGTGGCCTCCGCCTACATTGCCGATGTCACCCCGCGCGAGGGCCGTTCCAAAGGAATGGCGTTGATCGGCGTTTCCTTCGGCTTGGGGTTCATTCTGGGACCTGCGCTCGGAGCGATCAGTGCTGCCACGATGGGTTTATCCGGGCCGGGTTGGGTGGCTGCAGGCCTCTGTGCTGGCAACTTTGTCCTCGGCTGTTTCATTCTGGTGGAAAGCCGCCAGCCCAACTCCGAGCAAGCCTCCGCCCGGCCCAAATTGGCCCAATGGTCCCACACCCTGAGCCAGCCCAAGGTTGGGTTGCTAATTGGGCTCTATTTCCTGGCAACGTTTTGCTTCGCGTGTTTCGAAAGCACGCTTCCTTTGTTGTTGGGCTCTCCCGCCTTTCATCCTGACGACTTCAGGGACCCAAAAGCTCTAGCCGCGAAGTTCGCCAGCAGCGCGGACCCCGTGTCCGAACGCATCCGGTCCCAGCTTTCCCTGGACTTTCGCCGCCGGATGGTCGAATCGGACGGAAGTTCAACCGCCGGCTTACGAACCGCATTCTTCCACGAGATCAACCGAATCATCCGCGTGCCAACGCTCTTCGATGATGCAACGATCGCGCGGATCCCCGCCCGCCCGGCGACGCAAGCCATGTTAAAAGAGAAGCCCTCGGGAGAAGCGTCGGTGCGGCTCAATCGTTTGTTGCTCGAAGACGCCTATTCTGCGGAGATTAGCCAGCAGACGATGTATTTTGACGAAAAGCACATCGGTTACCTGTTCGCCTATTGCGGCCTGGTTTCCACCTTCATCCAAGGTGGTGTGATTGGACGGCTGGTGAAGAAGTTCGGTGAACAAAAGCTCATCTTTGGAAGCCTATTGGTTGTGGCTATCAGCATGGCCCTGCTTCCCTACTCACCCGCGGCTCACCTCACTGGCCTGCTGGTGGCACTTGCTTTCTTCTCGGCCGGCTCGGGAGTAAATCGCGCTCCGACGATGGGGCTCATTTCGATCTACACCTCTTCCGCGGAGCAAGGGGCAACCATGGGCGTAGCCCAGAGCGCAGGCACCCTAGCCCGCATCTTCGGACCGGTGTCGGCCACCACCCTCTACGCGGTTTATCCGCACTCCCCGTACTTGCTCGGGGCCGCCATTGCTTTCGTTGCGAGTTTCTTGGCCTGGCGATTTCTCTGCCAGGACCACACGCCACCTCCCTCCCATGCTTAGCCGCATCCTGGCGTTATCGCGCGGCCTGATTGTTTTGGCCGTGGTCCTCGGGTTTGCGCGGGTCGCGAATGCAGGTACTGGCGCCGGTCCCAACGCGCAAGCCGCCAAGGGATTGCTGGTTGTCGCCCCCAAGGACTTCCATCCTGCACTCACCAACTTCATTGCCTTCAAAGCCAAGCAGTTCCCCACAACTTTGGTCGCCCTGGAGACGGTTCTCAGCAATTCCCCAGGCTCGGACGATCCGGAGAAGCTTAAGCGGTTTCTTTACCGCGAATGGCGTGAACACGGCATAGGCTACGCCCTATTGGTGGGTGACGCCGACGTCTTTCCCGTGCGCTACATGGTGCTGGATCGAGTCACCCCCGAGGCTTTCGATTACTCGTTCTATCCCTGCGACCTCTATTACAGCGACCTCGCCAAGGCGGACGGCAGCTTTGACGACTGGAATGCTAACAAGGAAGGCTTCCACGCCTTGTATTTCGGCGAAGTGCGTGGCGAAAAGAACAAATCTGATCCTATCAACTTCGACCAGGTCGATTACCATCCTGACATCTCGGTAGGCCGGTGGCCGGTCAGCACGGTTGAGGAAGTACGACGAGTGGCGGCCAAATCAATGAGGTATGAGGAACGGCTGGCCAGCAAGCCCAAGCCGGCAGGTGGCCGGGCAGCTTTTTTGTCGGTCGGCGGGTGGGTGGATAGCCGTCCCTTGCTCGAACGTTTGGCTGGTGAGATGCCAACTGTGTGGTCCGTGCAGAAGCGATACTTTCGGGGCGGCGAAACCGAGTATCCCGTTCCTGCTCCTACCGAGGCGGAGATAGATGGTCTATTAAACGAGGGAGTGGATTTAGTCTGCCACACCGGACACGGTAACGATGATGCCTGGGAACAGTGCTTCTTCCTCTCCCACTTGGACCGAGTAAAGAATGCCGACCACCTGCCCATCATGCTTTCCATCGGTTGCTCGACCGCCCGCTTCGCCACTCTCCCTCCCTATGAACCATATATGGACGCGGATGGCAAAGAGCACGAGGGCACCAATAACAAAGAGGTCTTCAAGGCGCCGCCTCCACCGCCAGCGTGCTACCAGCGCGGACGTTTCAACCCGCCCGGCTTGGGAGAGCAATTGTTGCGAGCTAACGACAACGGCGCCGTCGCCTACATCGGCTGTAATACCGGCAGCCAGCCTTGCGCATTGACCCTGCTCGAAGGCTTCATCGACGCCATCCACACGTCTCGCACGCCGCTGCTGGGTGACTGTTGGGCGAGTGCCATCGCCTATTACTTTGACCATCAGCACCTCGCCAGCCTGAAACCCAATGATGATTGGTATCCGCCAAGCATTTTCTTCCAGGGGATGAAGTTTATGCTTTTCGGTGACCCAACCCTTCCTCTGCCAGCCCCGTCCAGCGGGCAATAACAGGCGTGCGCGGGTGCGCCGGAGATTCCGACCTCGCCTCTAGCCAAGACTGGCCCGCATTGCTAAGTTGGTGCTCATGCACCGACTAACCGTTCTCTTCCTGGCGGCTTTAACCGGCACCTTGTGGGCGGCTGACGATGGTGGCTTCGTGTCGCTGTTCAACGGTCATGATCTTACGGGATGGGTGAATGTGAACTGCGCTCCGGAGACTTGGACTGTGGTCGACGGCATGATCCACTGCACGGGCCTCCCGACCGGGGCGCTAAGAACCCCGCGCCAATACGAGAACTTCATCCTGGAACTCGAGTGGAGGCATTTGTCCAGCGGGGGCAACTCCGGCGTCTTCATATGGGCCTCGCCCTTGGGTGCGCCCGGCGTGCCTTTCCTCCGCGCGGTTGAAGTTCAGGTGCTCGACCACGGCTTCAACGTCCCGGGCAAAGGCCAATGGTACACCACCCACGGCGACGTGTTCCCCATCCACGGCCAGACCATGAAGCCCTTCGGCAGGCACAACGGCATGCGGAGTTTTCCGTCGGAGGAACGGAGCAAGGGCTCGCCTGAATGGAATCATTACCGGGTGGTCTGCACGAATGGCGTGATTCGTCTCGAAGTGAACGGCAAAGAAGTTTCGGGCGGCGAGGAGTGCAACTATCGCAAGGGGTACCTTGGACTCGAATCCGAGGGTGGCCCCATCGATTTCCGCAACATCCGCATTAAAGAATTGCCCTCGAGCGGCGCATCAGCGGAAGTGACAGCTCCGTTAGACCTCCGCTGGCGCTCCCTCTTTACGGGTCTGGACCTGCGCGGCTGGCGTACCAATGAAGCCACGTTGACCCGCTGGAGCGTAACCGGAGAAAGATTGGTGCTCCGGAGTAACAGTGCCCAACCGGAAGCCACGCTCTGGACTAGCCCAAGGTTCGGCGAAGCGGAGTTTGTGGTGGATTGCCAGGTCCAAAAGCCTTCCGACAAGGCCGAGGTCGCTGCACCGACGGTCCAGTTGGGCTGGAGCGCAGGCTCCAATATCGATCTCAAACTCTCCCCGAGTCCGCCAGGACGCTATCAGCGGTTCTACATAACTGTCCGAGCCGGAGAGGCAACCGTACGCCTGGATGGCAATGAAGTGCAGCACGTCGCCGTCCCCCCTGGCGTAACCGGCGGGGTCAGATTGGGGCTCGTCGACGTTGGGGCCAACTGCGAGTTCATGAACCTCTACGCGCGGGACCTGTAAGTTCCCCTATCTCAACGCATCCCCGGCAGGCATGAACGCGCGGTGGATCGGCGTCGGATAGGGAGCGTCCGGTCCTCTGGCGGTGTGCCACAAGATCCGGTTCAACTCGTCCTCAGGCGCCCGGTCGTATTCGCTGAAATCCATGCGTTTCGATTGAGCGGCGAATGGAGATTTCTTCGTGTTTTTGGCCATGAGATCGACCCTCGGAGCGAGCGCCAGGAAAGGCTTCTCAACGGCTTTGCGCTGAAAGGCGCGGAACATCGGTGTAGCCCCTGCGTCGTATTGCGTCATCGGCGGCAGCCCCAGAATAAGCTCCATCGTCCGCACCATGCTAGCCGTGGTGTAGAGCGTGCTGTCAACCACGCTGCGCCGGCAATAGGGGCTTATCACCAAGCCCACCGTCCGGTGCGCGTCCACATGGTCCGGTCCATTCTGCGCGTCATCCTCGATCACAAAGATGGCCATCTGCTTCCAAAACCGGCTGTGCGTGGCCGCCTCCACGATCTTGCCCAGGGCTAGGTCGTTGCTGCCAACACAGGCATCGGGGGTGAAGGCGCCAGGGGTCGTACCACGGGTATGGTTTTCGCCCAGCGACATGATGGTGAAGCGTGGGAGCGAACCGCTCTGTTCCGCCTGAGCCAAGTCCTTAATCCAGTGTTCCACGCGTTCAGTGTCGCGCGCGCCCGACCATTTGCCACGGTTGGCGCTCGGCACCCGGCCGGCCCCCTCTCCGTAGTTCTTGAAAGTCACACCGTTTCGTTTGCAGAGATCCCAGAGAAAACCGGCGGTCGGCGTATCCATTTCTTCGTTGCCAGGTAGCTTTCCGTGGCCGGAATAGGACAGGATCCAGGAACGCTGGTTGAAATCCGTTGCGATCGCCGCGTCGCACCAGCTGTGCCCGTCAACACTCACCTCGCCGTTGCAGTAAAGGTTGTCCAGAAGGACGTAGTCACGGGCCAGTTGATGGCCATTGGGTGTCACATCTTCCCCAAAAATCGTGAGGTTGGGGTCGCCGTTGCCGGCGGGCTTGCCCGAAGCGTCTTTGAAATCACCCATCACTTGATCGTAAGTTCGATTCTCACGGATGACGTAGAGCACGTATTTGATCGGACAGTCTTGACCCAGGTGATCTGGGACCACGGTGTCACTGTGGGTCGGCGAGGATTGAAACGACTCAGGGCGATAAGGCGAGTTGCGGCGGACCTGTTCGGTGTAGGCCGCCATCTGCGCGGCCTGAGGGCGATTGATGAAGGAAATCGAGCCGGCCAGAGTTCTGCCGATATAATCGAAGGCCGGCGGTTTATGCAGCTTGGTCGGGGAAGTGGTCTCCGGCGGCACGTTCGGACGGGAGGACAGACCTTTGCCATTGGCCACGTAAAGAGTCTGGTTGTCCGGGCTGACGGCCAAAGCGCTGGGATACCAACCTACGGGGATAAATCCATTTACCACCGAAACGGCTGGATCCGAGATGTCCACCACCATGACGTCGTTGTTGTCCGCATTCGCCACAAACAAGGTCTTTCCATCCGGAGCCACGGCCACGGCGTCGGGTGTGCAGCCTTCAGGAGACTGCGGGTAGAGTGAAGTGGCTAGGATCTCCCGCGTACTCTCGGGAATACGGCGCGTGGGGCTGGCTGGTTGATCCTGCTTCTCCAGAGCCTTCGTTTGGATCACATGCACCGTATTGTCGCCGGAGCAAGCGACAAAGAGCCGCCCATCCGGGGCAACGGCGAGGTCGTTGGGCCTCAGGCCCACTCGAAGGTCCGCCACTCGACGATTGGAGTCGGTGTCCACCACACTGATCCCGCGGCTGCCCCAATCACTCACATAGAGGTGGCGATGGTCGGCACCGAACGCGCAAGAGTGCGGGTGCTCGCCTACAGGAATGGCCGTTTCGAGCAGGAGGGTTTGGGCGTTGAGCACCCATATCTCATGGTTGCCCTCGTTACACACGTACAGCTTGCCGCTGGACGGGTGCACCGCTATTCCGGCTAGAAACACGCCGGTCGCATCCGGGGACGGCATCACCGGCTTGTCCGCTTCTGCCGAACCGTTAGCGTAATTGAAAACGTTGATCTGGCGCGAGTCGCCACCCGAGACGAAGATGCGCCGGCCATCAAGGCTGAAGGCAAGCCCGTTCCAGGCTTCTGACAGAGGCAGGAATTGGGTAACCCTTTTGGTGCCGGGATCGAGCAACGTAAGGCCCGTCTTTGAATAGCCGCCGCAGACTGCCACGAGACGTTGCTTATCCGGCGAGACGATCAGCTTCAGGGCCAAATCACTGATAGGCACGTGCTGACCAGCGGGACTCAGGCCCCATCCGTTGAAAAGTAGGTTGGTGCCCGGATGCAGGTTCGCGCGTTCCCGCAGCGAGGCCGCGTTCACGTCCTCATCCGGAATTCTGGACCTGGCGTTCTGCTGGGCAGCAAGGAGCAAAGGCAGGGCTAAGGCACACGTTGCTCCGCCAAGAATCCATCCTCTTGAAAACCATTGAGTTCTATTCATACGGATGTCCCCGACGATGAGGGGATACCATGGAACATACCCGTTCATGCGACGGTCTCAAACCCAAAAGCCTTGGTTTGCTCAATCGTAACCTCCAAACCACCCAGCCCCAAAGACGACTCCCGGACTCCCCGAAGCCTGCTTCGGGGAGCCCGCAGCTTCATGCTCGCCACGCCACGTCAGCTATGGAGAGCGTTTCGTTCCCTAGAACGAGTAGCTCACACCTGCGATGATCCTCAGGTCGTTCTTGAGTTTTCCAATGGCGGGGACGCTTTTATAAATGTCGTCTGCCACCAAACTAAGGCTGAAGGCCCGGCTCAACGGCGCCGAGATGCCTGCCTCTACGGTCAGAAGGTAGTTCTGAAGATCCGTGACTTTGGGGATCCACTCCAGGCTCTGCCAGACTTTGGCGCCTGTGGCGAACTTGTGCTCGAACCGCTCGCCGATGCGCAAGCCAATGTAGTTGTGCACGTTCTCGCCGAAGAACTTCTCTCGAACATAGGATGGGCCAACTTCCCCCGCCAGAAATGTATTGGTCTGCTTGATGAAATAGTAACCAACCAAGGGGCTGACGGTGAGGCGGTAGGCTAGTGCTGCGAGGTCGTCATGATCTCCGGTGACGCGGGCGCCAGTGTAGGTCTGGGGACCGAGCTCATGGTTCCACTGACCGTAGCCTCTAACATCGCTCTCCGTCGTCGTATCTGTTTTATTTCCGTTGACGGTTGTCGTGTTTTGGCCGTAGCCGACACTGGCTCCCAAGAGCGCTTCATCTCTAGTCCATTTGTGCTTGGTGTTGATGCTGGCGCTGGCCAGGAAGCTCTTGCTGTTGCCACGAGTAAGGGTAGCGCCAACCGTGGCTACACTCTCCCATCTATTGGTCTTCGGCGGGTCGGGGTTTGTTGCAGCCTCATCCGCAGCCATCCTCGCGACGGCTATCCCTAGGAGTGTCCCGGCAGCTACTATCATCGCCAGGTGTTTCTGGTGGAATGACTTGTGGTAACGTGTTTTCATAGGGAAACGAAACTAAGGAAGCCGCCCGAGAATTCAAGCACCTTCAGCGTAAGGTCCACAACCACTGCGCATTCCACATATTCGTTTGGCGCCTAGTGCTGTTCCGCGGTCCGGCTTTCCACCTCTTCCTGCCCTTAATTTCTGTTCGACCAGCTCATAACCAGAATTGCTCTTAAGCGGGCCCATCTTTGCCTTTCCGAAGCAAGCACAGTCGTCCCGGCAAAGGCCTTTTGGTCAGGAGAACGTGGCACTGGCTGCACCCCGGAACAGCTATAGCGACAGCCGGATACAACGGGGGTGCGGAGGCAAGAAGGAACAATTTAAGGTGAGCTTTGGACAAACTGAGGGCAGCCTGCATCTGGGACCTACGCTTAGATCTTACCAGGGCTTGGGGTGCCACCTCGTGAACCTGGGGTTCAGTACCCCTTCGATCCTTTGTATCACGACCGTGCCATTTCGCCGCTTGGAACGGTCGATTGAACACAGCTAGGCCCTGCGGCGACCGAATGCGCCCGAAAAGTTTAGGAGCTCAAAGTCCTACAGCCGAGGCAGACGCAGACGTAGCCTTCGAGGATCTTTCTACCCCGCCCGCTGCGCTCTCTCCGCACCAAGAGTATGCCCGGCCCTGACCCATCTACCCGAACTGACCGAGGGGTGGTCCTCGTTGTGGAAGACGAACCAACCCTGCAAATGTTCATCGAGTTGGTTCTGGCCTCGGGTGGGTATCGAGTGGTGTCCGCCAGGGACGGCGCCGAAGCGCTCAGACTCTTCACGGAGCATGATCACGCGTTCGTGCTGGTGCTCACCGACCTCCAGCTCCCCGGTCTGAACGGGTTGGAACTGGTCCGTGCCATTCGCTCCAAAAACCGCAGCATCCCCATCGTAGTCGAGAGCGGAACCATGGTCGAATGGTCCATTACTGAGCTAAAGAGGCTCGATGTCACCGCGTTTGTCCGAAAGCCATTCAGTGGCGCCCAGCTGTTGAACGCCATCTCCGGCGTAAGCGCCCAACCCAGCACCTCTGGTCCGCGGCCGTGCCACTGACGGAGGAGAGTTGATATGGCGACCGAACCATCACTCACGATCGAACCGACAGATTCAGAGGTCGCTTGCCCTAAGTGTGGCCATCTCAATGCCGAAGGTGCCCGGCGCTGCTCACGTTGCAGCCGGCACCTTCTCGTCTTCTGCTATGCCTGCGGACGAGAGTGCCTCCGCAGCAGCCCTACGTGCCCTCACTGTCGTACCGATCTGCACCTCAAACACATTCGCCCTGTAGTCCATCTATGCCGCCCGCTCCCGATAGGGCGCATCGGCACCGTGGCCCTCTTGTGCACCGTGCCCATTGCAGCCTATCTCATTGTCCGATGCCCCGACCTCTTTATCGCAACCAGCAACTGGGTGGCACAGCCGGTCAAATGGCTGGCTGGAAAGCGGATGGATGCTCCTTCCCCTACATCGGATGCCGTGGCCAGCTGGATCACACTTTGCCTCTTTGTGCTCGTGCCGGTCTGCACCCTGTCGTTTCTAGCATCCCTCAACAGGGGAAGATCGAACCCTCCACCTTCGGTTGATTCGAGGTGAAAATCGGAGGGTCAAAAACGCCGTGGCCACCGTTAATCTATCGGGGTTATCAAAGGTGGTGGCTGGACCCAGATTTGAACTGGGGACACAAGGATTTTCAGTCCTCTGCTCTACCAACTGAGCTATCCAGCCAACCGACCGAGGAAACCGAAGGCCCCGGAGACGCTCGATGAACCGGCTCCGGGCTCGGAATTCCGGTTACTCTGCCACGAAGCTCGGTTGAGTGGCAAGCCTTTGCCTCGAGCAAATTTCGATGCGGGCGAACGACCCACGCCCGAAGCCATAACGCTGAATCCGGCCCACGGAGAATCCAAGCTAGCCGCCGCTGCTCCGGGTCTCGCGCCCCCGGTCTTCAGCTCGTCCGGAAGCGAAAAGTCGGGAAATCGGCTGCCACCAGCCCCCTGCGGCCTGTTCAGCCGGCACCCAGCGGTGCGACAAACGTAAATGTTACCCGAGATGGGGCTCCACTCGGAGGAGAACGAGCGCACGGTTCGCGCTTCAATAAAAAGCGGCCGAGCCTATGATCACACGTGAGACCACGACACACCCATGGGCTACGATATCTTCATCACTCGCGCCGAGCACCCCAATGAGAGTAGCCAATGCCCGATTGCCGAGGCGGACTGGAAGAGGCTGTTGCAGTCCGATCCATCCCTGGAGGTTTCACCGACCGATTATTACGACCGACGCCCAAACGACGGACGGACCGAGAGGTTTCAGATGGTTCTGTGGACGGCGCATCCAGATCGGCCTCCCTTCATGCTCATTGACGGCGCCGTCCAGATCAAGTCACCGGATGATGCAACGATTCGGAAAATGGTAGAGATGGCCTCCAAATTGGGAGCGCGCGTGGTTGGAGAGGAAGGAGAGATATACCCGCTGCGTCCGTCACCACAAACCAATCCTCCGGCGTTCACAACTCCAAAGCCCGTGCCTTGGCCGCTATGGAAACTGGTGCTCGCAGCCTTTCTCCTGGGCTGTATTCTCCTGGCCCTCAAACTCCTAATATACGGAGAGTGATATGCGGATGCTCTCCAAAAACGGCGCGGGGCGGGGGAGGTTCGAGAGTGAGCCGGGTAGGGAGGTAGGTAGGTCTTCAGCTACTGGGAGAAGCGTGCTCCGTGCGCTAGAGTTACGGAATGGCTCTTGATATGAATGCAACCAGCAATGGGACGAAAAACGTGTTGAATTCGGATGTCGAAATCAAAGGGAATGTCAAATTCGCCGGCGAACTGACCTTCGAAGGTAAACTGGAGGGAGATATTACTACCGACGGTCTGCTAAACCTGGGCGATGGCACCGTTATCAGCGGCAACATCAGTGCAGGCAGCGTGGTCGCCCGAGGCAAAATCAACGGCAACATCGTGGCAAAAGAAAAACTCGAAGTGAAAGCCAAAGCTGAGGTGTTCGGCGACGTCCGCGCCGCAAAGCTGGTGGTGGAGGAAGGCGTAACGTTCGTCGGCAAGGCCGAGGTCAATCCCAACAAAAGCTCCCCGACCCCTGCTCCGCCGCGCCTGGGTGAGGGAAAGGGATCCGAGATGGGCAAACCCAATCGTTAACCTTCGCGTCGGCGCCTCGACCAGTCGCTCCCATTGAATGCCGCGATCCACGCAGGACAGGATTCTGGTGCATTGCCCGCATTGCGGAGGCCACCAGCCCGAGCCTCGTGAAGTCATTTCCACCATCTGCCGCGCTTGCGGTGCTCATCTCCTCGTTCCAGACGATCTTCAGCCGCAGCCTAGGCCCCAACCCGCGCGGCTCGCCGTCAAGCGAATCACCTGCTTCGACTGCCCGGCTCAGATCGATGTCGCCGTCACTGCGGAATCAACGATGTGCAAGCGTTGCGGCGCTTATATTGACCTTCGCGATTACCAGATCACCAATGCGTTCTGCCGCAACTTCCGAACCAAAGGGACTTTTGTTGTAGAAACCAAAGGTTACGTCTTCAATACTGAAGCCATGGTCGGCGAAGCGATACTCAAGGGACGGTTCCTGGGAAAACTGGTAGCCGAACGCACCCTCACCATCTACTCCAGCGCGCAGATCAAGGGCACCTTCCAGGCTGCCCGCCTGGTGATCCCGGCGGCTAACCATTTCCATTGGACAGAATTGATCCGTGTTGGGTCAGTGGAAGTCGCTGGGGAACTGGAGGCGAACTTGCGGGTAGACGGCACTGTCCTCCTCAAGGCCACCGCGCGCATGTTCGGGGGCATTGAAGCCAAGAATCTCGTCATTGAGGACGGAGCCGTCGTCGTTGGCCCGGCCCGCGTGGGGCTAGGTTTTGCATGAACCTCCTTCGGTCGGGGGAATCACCTTCAAGTGAGGAAGAGACTAACACATCGAGCCGTCTATGAATAAGCGATTGATCCTGCGAACGATACTGGGTGTGTTGTCTGCTTTCGCGGACTCGCAATGCTCCTCGTCCTTCGGCGGGACCACAACCATCGACGCCTCAAACCACAACGCCTATGCCGCGAATATCGGTTGGATGACTTTTCTTGGTGACCCGGCTCACGGCGCTGTCATCGGCGAGTACGTCTGTTCCGGCTACATCTATTCCGCCAATGTTGGCTGGATCAACTTGGGCAACGGCTTGCCCCCGGACCGCATCTACTATCGAAACAACGCCGTCAATGATTTCGGGGTGATCCAGGACGGCTTGGGCAACCTGCGCGGCCTGGCTTACGGTGCCAATATCGGCTGGATCAGTTTTGAAAGCTCGGGTGCGCCTAAAGTGGACTTACGTACCGGCGATCTAAGCGGCTACGCATGGAGTGCCAATTGTGGTTGGATCTCCCTAAGCAACACTGTCGCTAGGGTACGAACAGACTCGATCACCCCGGGCCTGGATTCGGATGGAAACGGACTCCCGGACGCCTGGGAACTGCTTAACTTTGGATCAACACACGTCGACCCCGCAGCCGACCCGGATAATGACGGCATATCCAATCTGGATGAATACCTGGCAGGCACGAACCCGAAAGACGCCGCGAGCGGATTGCGCATCACCTCCATTGCCGCCACTGTGCCCGGGACGGTTGTTAGCCTCGTTTGGAGTAGCGGAAGCAATCGCTTCTACAACGTTTTTGAGACGCTCGATCTGTCCACACCGCCAGCGTGGTTCGACAGCGGATTGGGAACAATCTCTCCCGATGGCGGCGATTCCACGACCCGAACGATCCACAACACGAACGCCCCGGTTCGGTTCTATCGGGTCAAGGCTTTCCGCCCATTACTGCCATGAATAATCTACCGCCACGACCAGCCGGGTCAGACCGGGATTCGATCCACCTAGCCGCTAACCTGCCGCCGTGCCCTCGGGCCAGACGGGCGGCCCATCCTTCGATTCATAAACACATCATCCACTCACCACAGTTCGTACCCCTATATGAGAACTCACGCGCTTCTGGGTCTGCTCTCTCTCTTGATCCTCTCCGCTGCCACGCCTCCCGCATTTTCACAAGGCGCCTTGCTTCCCCCGGGGCCGCCCGCGCCGACAATGAAATCCCTCGACCAGATCGCCTCGACCGGCATTCCTATCAATGCGGCGAATACCCCAGGTGACTCTGCCAGCCAGTTCGTCATCTCGCAGCCAGGCTCGTACTTTCTTACCAGCAACCTTTCTGCCTCTGCCGGCAAAAACGGGATCAGGATCGCCTCCAGCGAGGTCACCTTGGATCTCAACGGTTTCACAATGGCCGGCGCTAGTGCGGGTCAAGCCGCCATCACCGACGGCGGGAACAATAGCGGCAACGCCACCATTCGCAACGGGTCGATTCGGGGCTGGAGCGGCGCTGGCATCGACATCAGCCATTCGTTCGATTCCCGCATATTTGACCTCATCGTTGTGAACAATGGTGGCGCGGGGATGAATCTGGGGGATGCCCCGCTCGTGCGCGACTGTCTAGCGCGGGACAATACTGGTAACAGCATTGTTACTGGTCCCAACGCTGCCATTACGCATTGCACTGCCGTGGGTAGCGCGACCGGTAACGGCTTCACCACGGGCCCTAATTGCACCCTGGCCAATTGCACCGCTAATTTCAACCATGGAAGCGGAATCATCGTCGGCTCCGGCTGTTCCCTCTCCGCCTGCGCCGCCTGCCAGAACAACTCCATCGGAATTCAAACCGGCGGCGACTCAACGGTAAGCGACTGTACGGCGTCGGGCAACCTTGGACAGTACGGTCTCGTGGCTAATCCAGGCGCCGTTGTCTCGCACTGCAGCGTCTGTCACAACACCTCAAACCAGGCCATATCAGCGGGTATTCTTGCCGGCGGCGCCACCATCACTGATTGTATCGTTAATAATAATACCTCTACAGCTTCCACGCTCACCGCCACCACGGGAATGGGCATCTACGTGAACGGTACGGACACGGTCATCAAAGGCTGCAATGCGTCCGGTAATAAGGGCGACGGCATTTATGTGGCCAGTCGCTGCCAGGTGACGGGCAACCTGTGCGGAGACAATGCCACGGCCGGCGTCCATGCCACAGGGACTGAGAATCGGATCAACGACAATCAAGTCGATCACAATGGCGCGGTTGGAATCCAAGTAGACGCAACCGTGAACCTGATCTTCCACAACGTCGCTCGCAACAACGCGCAGAACTTCGTGATCGTCGCCGGCAACCGTACCGCGACCATCGCGGTGCCTGCGACCAGCAGCGCGAACGGTAACAGCGGCGGCAGCGCGTTCTCGACGGATGCTTTTTCCAACCTCGGCTACTAAACCCCTCGTTGGGGAGCGCCCTGACTCGAGCTGGCCCGGTTCAGGCGGATCAGCCCTCGAGATGATGTCCTAGGTTATCTGGGTCTCCGCAAAACGATCGAGGCGGGCCATTCGAGATCGCACTTGGTGACAAACACGCTGATCACCGTCCGCTCAATCCACGCCGCTCGCACCAGTTCCTCCACTTTGTGCTCCCGGCTCCGGAAGCAACGTTCACATCCGTGCTCGGTGCGCAGAAGGAAGCCTTCAAAATCCCCGAACCGATCATAAATGATCCCCTCAATCTTCCCGGTAAACTCTTCGCTTCCAGGATGGCATTCGCCGCCCTTTCCGTGTCCTGGCTTGGGGCGATGCCCGAAACCTGTAGGCGAGGGTGGGACCTTTGTTGGGTCGCCTCCCGAGCCTTGGACCCGGCCCTCTACGTAACTAATGAAGCGCTGCAAAACCGGGTACCATCGGTCGACGGGAGATTTCGACTGTAGTCTCCATTTCAGGATAGCCAGGGTGTTCTCCTCTGGCAAAAGCATGGCCTCCTCATTACTGATGGGGATCTTGACCTGGAATGTGCCAACAACGTAACGCCAGTTTCTGAGGAGGTTCTTCCCAACTGAAATGGCTCCTGCTGAATCCCCGGCCACTCGGAGATTGTCGTTGCGCCGGGTCGAGATACGGCGCACGACGATATTGAGTTCCTGCCCGGTCCGCACGGTTGGCGGAAGATCCACCGTGAACAGCCCTGCGAAGTTTTGCCCCGTTATAATTGGAATTGGAACGTAGGTTAAGCCCTTGGTCGTCGTGCATTGGATTGTGTGGCCATCCTCCGCTGAGAGCAAATGGGTGGTGTAGAGTCTTGCAGCGAGCTTCAGGACGTCGGCTGAATTCACCTGCGGCCAATAAATGCTGGCCTTGCTCCCCGGCGGCGTGTTGCCCCAATCGATAACCAGCTCGTCCGGGTAATCCAGCAACTGCCCGGGCCTGGCGGCAATCGGGCCGCTGGTGCGCAGGTCAAAGGCCTGAGGCACTCGATGCGTGGAGGCAGGGCCCGGGTTGCCCGAAGAAGTGATTTGGAGGTTGCGTTGGGCCAGTTTGTCGGAATTCCCAGGGCTCAGGGTTACTCCCGGTGGGTTGACCAACGGTGCTCCGTCATAGGCGATCTGCGCCACGATACAATGGTGCGTGCCACCAAACTTGGAATTATTACTTGAATCATAAACGTCCAGAAAACATCCGAAATACGCCCAAACGCTATCCTGTCCGCTTGGGATCTCGATGGTCTGGTTATTCACACCGCCCGTTCCGTAGTCAGTCGTGCTCCCGCCTGTGCCGGAAGCGCCCGTGGCAAAAAAGGGAATCGTCTGGATGGATTGCCCACTTGGATCAACGAGTCCCGTGCCCGAAGGAAGCGGAAACTCAGGCAGCCCGCCTGTAATTTGGCTTAAGTAAGTGCTCAAAGGCTGGAAATCCGTATCGCAGGATTGGGCGACAAAAAGCCGAAAGAATACTTTAACGCTCAACGCTTCCCCCACCGTGCCCGAGGAACCCCGCAGACGAACCCGCGCCACCGCGAAGTTATAGTTTTGCTGGCCGGAGCCGTTCAACGGCGTCACCGAGGTGTCGCCAGTCTCGTAACCCGTCTGGTTGGGCAGCGCGTTCAATGGGTCCGTGCTCGATGGTGTCGTAAAACCAGCGCTCGAATTGAGAAAAGTGATCAAACTCTGGATCGAAGCATAGGCATCGTTGGTAAACGCAGGCGCTCCGGCGACCGGAGACTGCCCCGCCGTGGCCGTAAACACCCGTAAATCCTGGCTCAGCCAAAAAGCATTGTTTTGCGATGGATCCACATTGGTAAAATAAGGATCCGCGCCTGCCACCAAGTCGATCACCGTTTCGGCCCGCAAGGTAATTCCCTGCACGACAATACTGGCGTTCAACAGTTTCTGAGTCTGCCCTGAGCTCGGGAAGATATTCGGCGCAGGCGAGCTAAACTGGATGTTGAAATAAAAGGTGATCCGCTGCGGTGTAAACTGATCGCCCGAATTCTCGTGCTTGATCGGGCCCGCATTGATGGTGACTCCTCCGAGCGCTGGAAAGGACCCTGTAAATGGCTGGGGCAGGGCAGACCCAACCTCGTTGATGTTGTATCCTTCCAACACTAGGGAGAATGCATTGCTCCATACAGGTTGATCGGTCACCTCATCCTTGCCAAAGGTGTTTTTATCCACGACAAAATACAACCTGGGGAGAAGGGAGGGCAGCGGTGTGGGTGAGCCGAACACGCAAGTAGTGGCCCCGTTGCTGATCAGGTCATCCCACTTGCTGTACATTGGCTGGACGGTCCAGGTGTTGGCCCCAACTGTGATTGTCCCGGCCGCCGCGAAATTGCAAATGTCCCCGTTCTCGTGGGAGCCGGTCGGTTCCGTCCAGGCTTCGTTCGAGGAGACTTCAGGATCAGAGACCATTTCTGAAAACTCGTGCGACAATACCTTGGTTTGCCGCTGCTCTTGAGTCTGGGCGAGGTGGACGGAACAGTTGGCGTCGTTGCCAACCCCGCACGCGGTGGTCAAGCAGGTGTCGCTTAAGCCGGGAACAACCGCGTAATAACATGGGTTGCCTGCGGTTGTGGTGAAATGGAAGTGGTAACCGAAATTCCCGTTCGGCTCGCAGATCGATTGGTCCACGACGACCGCTGCGTCTGCGAGGAAAATGATAAAAACAATGGAACTGCCCGAGGTCGGCTCGGGAATGTTCCCGTTGGTGATATTGGTTTGGAGAATGGTCTGCAGGTCAGAGTCGTTGAAGCTCGTGCTGGAATTTGCCACCTCGATGTGATTCACGAACGTCCCAGTGGAGCCGCAGCCATATTGGGCCAGCATGTTCATGTAATCGCTGTTCATCAGGTCCGAAATGAACTGATTCAGCCTAGTGATGCGACCCTGGTTGGCAGCGCTGCTCCAATCCCCAAGAAACACAGTGTAAACCTGGGGATTGTGGACCACCGGTCCTCCGTTATAGATGAATCCTGGGAACGATCCCGCGCCACTCCCTCCGCTGGCCGCGGGTTGTGACTCCCCCAGTGGCACTTTCGTTTTCGAGCGGAGGGCATGGACCACGCCCTTGCGGCTGTTGGATTGCGCGGCCGAAACAATTGGTCTTGCAGATGCTTTCGAACTCATAGCAGGTATGGTCTAGGTATTTCTTGAGCCTGTTGATGGAAGCCCTTTTTTCAGCGGCTCAACTCAGGGATCTCTTGTTTCCGATGGCTAGCTCCGCAGGAGGTAGCTTGGCCGTGGTGATCATCTTGGTCCGCTTATAGCATAAACCCGAATGAGTTTCACCAGATTTGTTAATCCTTCGCGTTTTTTCTGCCGAGATTATAAATAACAATCCCAACGCCTCGACCCAGTGCTAACTGGGCGCACCAGATTCCGACCTCCCCCTCAGAGAAGGAATGGCTATCCCACGCTTTTGAGGGCAGCATGGTCCTTTTAGTGACTAGCAACTTTGAGCCGGCAACGGTATATACGCGGTCAACTGACGATTTTAAACTATGAGCAATTCACCTAAAGGCCTCAGCACGCTGGCTTTGCACGCCGGCCAAACCCCCGATCCCACCACTGGCGCGCGCGCTGTGCCGATCTTCCAGACCACCTCTTACGTATTTAAGAGCACCGAACACGCAGCGAATCTCTTCGCTTTAAAGGAATTTGGTTTCATCTACACGCGCTTGATGAACCCGACCACCGACGTTTTCGAGCAGCGGGTCGCGGCGCTCGAAGGCGGAACAGGCGCCCTGGCAGTGGCGTCCGGCCAGGCGGCCATTACCTACTCGCTGCTCGGCATCACGCGTCTCGGCGATGAAATCGTTTCGGGCAACAATCTCTACGGTGGCACCTACCAACTCTTCAATCACACCCTCCCGAAACTGGGCCGCACGGTGAAATTCGTGGACTCGCGTAACCCGGAGGCGTTTCGGAAGGCCATCACACCGAAAACCCGCGCCCTCTATGCGGAGACGGTCGGTAACCCCAAGCTGGACGTGCCCGATTTCGAGGCGCTCGCCAAAATCGCGCACGAAGCGGGCATTCCCTTGGTCGTGGACAACACCGTTGGCATAGGGCTGGTCCGGCCAATTGACTACGGCGCGGATATACTCGCGACCTCGGCCACCAAATACATTGGCGGACACGGCACCAGCATCGGCGGTGTGATTGTTGATTCCGGAAAATTCAAATGGAACAACGGCAAGTTCCCCGAGTTCACCGAGCCCGACCCAAGCTACCATGGTTTGGTCTATTGGGACGCGTTGAGCAATGTGCCCGGCATGGGGAATGTCGCGTTCATCCTTAAAATTCGAGTGACGCTACTGCGGGACATGGGTGCGGCCTTGAGCCCATTCAACGCGCACGAGTTCCTCTTGGGCCTGGAAACCCTCATTCTGCGGCAAAAACAGCATTCCGCCAACGCGATCGAGATCGCCGGGTGGCTCAAGACCCATCCCCTAGTGAGCTGGGTGACGTATCCCGGCTTGGTCGACGATCCGAGTCATCAGATCGCCGCCAAATACCTCAAGAACGGCTTCGGCGGGATCGTGGGCTTCGGGATCAAAGGCGGCTTGGAAGCCGGCACAAAATTCATCAACTCAGTAAAGTTGCTCTCGCACCTCGCCAACTTGGGCGACGCCAAAACTCTAGTCATTCATCCAGCCTCGACCACCCACCAGCAATTGACGCCTGCCGAGCAGGAGGCTACCGGGGTAACAGCTGATTACGTGCGCCTTTCCGTTGGTCTTGAAGACGTTGCCGATCTCAAAGCGGACATCGATCAAGCCTTGCACGTTGCCGTCAGCTAGCCGTACGCCGAGGAGAGGAGTCAACGTCAATGACGGACCCGCCCGCCAGTATCGTTCATGGCGATCTTCAAGATCAGAAGGTCGCGAGCTATCAATCGCCGCTTGGCGTGACACGCACACAAACGGTCACGCTCGCCGGCGTGCGAACCCAATCCGGATTCACCTTCGACCGAGTCGAGGTGTCGTATCAGACGCTCGGGAGGCTTTCCCCCCGAGCCGACAACGCCATCCTCGTCGCCCACGCGCTCTCCGGCAATGCGCATGTTGCAGGCGTTCATCCTGATACTCATCGCCCCGGTTGGTGGGACTACCACGTCGGCCCGGGCAAAGCGATTGACACCGACAAATACTTCGTAATCTGCTCCAACCTTCTTGGAGGTTGTGACGGGACCACTGGGCCGAGTTCACCGAACCCCGAAACCGGAAAACCCTTTGCCATGGACTTTCCTCCGGTCACTGTCCGCGACATGGTCTCGGTGCAGGCAAGGCTCCTCGATCACCTTGGAATCGAGCGGCTCTTCGCCGTGATTGGGGGTTCCATGGGCGGAATGCAGGCCCTGGCCTGGGCGGCAGATTATCCTGGCCGGGTGCGTCTCTGTATTCCGATTGCCACCTGTGCGGCGCATAATGCGATGCAGATCGCATTCAACGAGATCGGCCGTCGTTCCATCATCACCGATCCCAACTGGAACGGTGGCGACTACACTCTGGATTGTCGCCCCAAGCACGGCCTGGCGGTTGCCAGGATGGTTGGCCACGTTACCTATCTGAGCGAGTATGCGATGACACGTAAGTTTGGGCGCAACCTGCAACCGCAGCTCAATGCGGCGGATACCGACCCTGCTTTCTTTGCTGTCGAAAGCTACCTCCATCATCAGGGCGAGAGCTTCGTCAACCGCTTTGATCCGAATTCATATCTTTATCTGACTAAAGCGCTCGACCAGTTCGATCTGTTCGACGGCCAGCCGCCGGAGGAAGTTTTGCAGCGAGTCACGGCTCATTTTCTCGTCATCTCGTTCGCCTCCGACTGGCTCTATTCCCCAGCGCAATCTCGGGAACTCGTGCGGCTCCTGAAACGTGCCCGGGTCGCTGCCACCTACATCAATCTCGAGACTCTTTATGGCCACGATTCGTTCCTGATTGAGAACCCGGAATTTGCGAGCGTCGTGCGGCACTACCTGGAGAACGAATACCGCAAGGCTCGCACCAAAGCCCCGGGCGCTGCGTCCTGATTGAGCAATGCATCCGGGCATTTACCAACGAGTACTGGAGTGGATCCCATGCGGCGCGCGCGTCTTGGATTTAGGCACCGGCGACGGGGCTTTCCTGGAGCAGTTGGTGCAGGCCAAGCACGTGGTCGCTGAGGGCGTTGAACGAGATCCTGAACTGGTTGCCCGCTGTATCCACCGAGGTCTCGTCGCTCACCAGGGCAACATCGCGGAGGGCCTGGACCAATACGGCGATCAAGCGTTCGACTATGTGTTGCTGTTGGGGACATTTCAGGAGCTGGTTTCGCCGATCGCCGTTATCGGTGAGGCGTTCCGTGTCGGCCGTCACGTCATCATTGCCTACAGCAACTTCGCCCATTACCGAGTGCGGCTGCAGGTCCTTTTCCAGGGCCGAACACCGGTAACTAAATCGCTACCACAGCCCTGGTATCGTACCACGAACCTGCATTTCCTCTCGGTCGTCGACTTTCGTGAATTCTGCCGGCAGATAGGGGTCTCAGCCGTCCGTCAAGAGTGCTTCAGCACACGCGGCGAGGTCGGGGTTTGGCCCAATCTTTTTGCCGAGGAAGTCGTTACTTTGCTGGAGCAGAACGGACGGGCACTCCCAGGAAGCGACGGAATCGCCTGAACGACGCCCGCGGCGAAGACAATCGTCGTTCATGTTTTCTCCCATTCCCTCACGGCGCCAGGAACGATCCGGAAAAGTGGATGAGCCTCAGGAATGGTCACCTCGCTAAATCGGTGATAGACCTCGGGCGCTCGCGCCCGGAGCTTCCCGCGCAGGCGCCCCCACTCATAGAGCAGTTGTCCTTGCGTTTCCTCGATCTGGCCGCGGAGTCTGCGGTGCGCGATCTTGGAGGTGTCGAAGTCATAGCCCCGCTGTTGAGCCTCTTTCGACAGGCCATCCAGAAACGCGGCCATCGCCTGAAGCGGCCGTTCGTGGGAACGGAAGCGCGTGAGTTGCGGATGGTGCTTGTATCCCCGTGTGGCGCCTTCCAAGACTTTTTGGGCAAGCAATGCCTCCCGCCAGGAAGCAACCAATCCTTTCGCGTCAAGATAGCGCGGATGCAGGGTCCATAATCGCATGGTTAGCCGGGTTGTACAATTCGCACTCCGCACTGAGCCACGGCAGCGTCGGGCTGTCAATCGCGCTCATCCGTGCTTCCGGCGCTCAGCGGGAAGCCAATGCTCTAGCAGATGCCGGCAGTTAATCACCTTCTCAGCCAGGTCCAATGGCACATAGTAATACTGGTTGGAGGCCTCGAAGCCGACGCGCGAATCCCGGCACTGGAGAGCATGGAGCCGGAGCGCGAGCCCTATCTCAGCCTCAAGAATAATCTCCAGCGCCCGAATGGCCCCGCGAGCCTGCTCGGGGTCGGAGGACGAGCTCAAGGTGCGCCTTGCCATGACGAACCTTGCCTGGTTGGCTGTGGAACGAAAACTGATGGCCGCAGTCTCAGCCACTCGGAGTTCTGACTCCGCAGCGTTGCGGTGCGAGCTGCGCAGTTTTGTGCTGGCCCCGCGGAGTGCGCCGCGGAGCGTGCCTATCCCTCGATCGAAGCCGTCCGCGACTTTCTCCATCTGCGCGATAAACGTCTCTGCCGGGTAAACTTGCCGCCAGGCGTCAAGATCGTCGTATGGGAAGCCGATCATGGTGGCTGCGTAGCCGGTCGGCTCCATCCAGAGCAGATTGCTGGGGCCAAATTGCATCGGCGCCTGGTAAACCAGACCGGAGCTGAACGGGAACTCAGAGAAACCGGCGCTAAACTGCCGCCAAGCCATGCAAACCGATTCTGCCAGCTCGGGTCCGAAGCGCCGCGTGGCTACACGCTGAAGGGCGCCTTGGGCACTCACCGGGCCCTGGCCGCGTTGCGGCGGGCTCATGACCTCCGCCACCACTTCCAAGTTCGGCGACGGGTAGCCCCCTAGCGTCCAGCCCAACATCAGGCCGTCGATCTGAGCCCCGCGCAGATTCACGGCATGCTCGGCGACATTCGCCAATGCTGGAATGTACGGGGCGGCCGAAAATTCCCACGTGTTGCCGGCCTGGATTTTAGCAACCGTTTTCATACCCCGTTGGCGAGCCCAGTCCCAGTGCCGTCGTGCACGGGCGCCGGGACCGATGGTTGAAATGGAGTACTCGCCCACTGTCGTGGCCACTCCGCCGCGTTGAATCGGAATCCCCCACTCGCTCACACTCATCAGGGCAGCCTCCGACGGGAGCTGGCGGATAATGGCCTCACTCCATTCGTCCGCCCAGCCCCAGTCCCAAGCGATTAAGCGGGCGGACGACCGCGCATCTCGGATTCCTTTAGCAATCGATCGATTGACCTCAGCGATGACATCCGCCGGTGGACGCTTCCCGCACCGAGGGCATCCTCCCCCGGACCCGTGGGACCAGCAGTTGGTGAGGTTTTCCGACCCCGTAATTGTAAAGAAGCCGCCAAGCTGCGGCGTGGCCTTGCAGATCGCCGTAATGCTTCTACTCAAATAATCGCGCACCTCGTCAGCGCTGGTGCACAGGGCACTGTGATCGCCCTCGCTTACCCCCCGCAACCCGGGGTGTGATTCAAAAAAACCTGCTGGCATCGCGCGCGGCTCGTTAAGGTAAAGGTAAATCCCAATGCCGAATTTGCGAGCGCGCTGCACAAGCTCGTTAAGGCGGTCCAACCGTTCCTGGAACCGGGCGCTCAAGTCGGTCTGCCACGGGAACAAAGCCAACTGGTAGAGCACACCCTGTAGCCAGACCCCATCCACCCCCGAGCCAGCGAGTCGGGCTAAGTACCCATCCGGGTAGGGATTGACTTCAGTCTCAAGCAAGGGATCACCGTAGAGCGCGAAATACGAGTAGCAAAACCTGGGCGAGATAGTGGCGCTTGGAGGAATCGTGCCTTGAGCGGTGCCCGGTGCCGCGGATAACTGTTGGACGAAGCTAAAAAGTGGCTCTTCGAGAGCGCACGGTCCCTCCTGAAAGGCGCGCCGAACGGTTTGAGCCAGGTGTTGTTCCTGGAGCCGCAATTCTGGCGTGCTTGGTGCGTAGCGAAGCGCCTCACACGCCGGTTTAAGGCTGCCTAGTTTGACGAACAGGAAATCGTCCTCACGCAACGCGAATGCGAGCTTCTGCGGAGTCCAGTCCAACAGAGCCAAGAGTTGAGAGTATGGCAACAGATGCCAGTTCCGCCGAATAACGGTGATGGCCGATCGTCGCCGCTGATCCAGGCTGATGGTCGGCTGCCCTGGCAAGCCCATAGCCCGCCCCAACTCCTCGATCTGTCTCGGCGTCGCCCAAACCACTTCTGCCAATCGGGCGAGCGGGACCAACTGCCAGTTTCGCCACACAAAAGCGTGAAGCCGTGATGGGAAATGAGGCAGAGAAACTGGTTTTGTCGCTCGCCCGCTCGGCAGACCGGCCTCCTCGCCATGGCTCCCCCGTGCGCTTCCCGAGGCCGCCAAACCTGGTGCAAGACCGCCAACCGTCGTTGCACAAGCCACCGCGAGGAAGCGGCGCCGAGTCAGTGTCATGGGTTTGGGCTCAGGCCAAGGAGCATCTGGGATCATCCGGGAATGCTAGTCGAACGCATCGCCGAGGTCTGCCACAAAAGACTGGCCGCAGGAACTTCTGAGAAATCGCAGGGGCCAATTGGCGTTGGAACAATCCTAAAGACACGCTATAATGGGGCCTTTAATAGTATGCGCGGATTGCGTCTTATTCGGTGGCTACTTGTTTTGGTCTGGATGAGCCTCATTTTCGTTGGCTCCACCGACCTGCTGGCCTCACGTCACACCTCGCGATTCCTCTTCCCGCTGCTCCGCTGGCTTAAGCCCGACATTTCCCAGGCCACGATGGACGAGGTGCAGCGTTTCGTGCGCAAGAGCGGCCATGTGAGCGAATATGGAGTCCTGGCCATCCTGGTGATTTGCGCACTTAAGACCCCGCGCAACCCTCAACCCAATTGGCGTCTGGCATTGGCGATTTGCGCGCTTTACGCCGCCTCGGATGAGTTTCATCAGACCTTTGTTCCTACTCGCGACGGCACCGTGCACGATGTCTTGATCGACACCGCTGGTGCGTCGGTGGGTTTGGGTGTTTTTGCCCTGTGGGTCAACCGACGGCGGCCGGGGCCGCCTATTGCCGGCTTGGCAGGCACGCCAGAGGGCGCCGGCTGAGCACGCCGCCTGCGGTGGCAGCTCATAGCGTACGGCAGGAGTCTTAGGCAGGCCAGGGTTTGTCGCCCTGCCTACAGGGTTTTTCTGCGAGGGACGGCCGGCGTGGGGACGCCAGCCTTGCTAGGCTTTTGGTGGAATGAAGCATCCTCTTATTCCCGTAGCGCTGGCCTACCTGGCCGGTCTGCTCCTCGCTGTGATTTGGAGCCCAGGCCTGGCTTGGCTGTTCGGGTTGGCTGTTCTCCTCCTCGCCATATCCCTTTTCGACGCCCAGCGTTCCACCTGGCTGCTTTGGCCCCTGCTAGCGGCCTGTGGTTGGATCAACCTGACCCTAACCATGGCGGTGCTCTCACCGGTAGATCTCAGGACGGTGGTTGGCCAACGGGTTGAGTTGGTCAGCCTGCGCGGCCGGCTGGACTCGACTCCCTCAACGCGCATCAGGCTTAAGCACGACGAGGAAATCTGGCACACACTCGCGGTCGTTCAAGCCGAGGCCATCAAAAGGGGCCAGGAATGGGAGCGCGCCTCCGGGCTGGTGCTAATAACCACACCCGGAACACTCGGCCCGCGATTCTTCGGCGGCCGATCCATCGAGGTGAGCGGTGTGATCGAACCGCCTCCGGGCCCGGTGGCCCAAGGGCTCTTCGACTATCGGAACTACCTGAAGTGGCAGGGTGTTTACCACCGTTTGAGGGTGGAGAGCACCAACGATTGGCAATCTCTGAGCCCTCACGGAAATCCTTCCAGTCCTCCACTCCCCGATCGCTTTCTCACTTGGGCGCAGTTCTGTCTGACGCGAGATCTCCCGCAAGAGGACGAACCTCTGCGTCTCCTCTGGGCGATGACTCTGGGCTGGAAGGCCGCGCTGACCGACGAGGTGAGCGAGCCGTTCATGCGCACCGGCACGATGCATATATTTGCCATCAGTGGCCTCCACATCGCATTGATTGCTGGGATATTGGTCAGCCTCCTGCGCGTCCTCCAACTGCCGCGCACTCTTTGCGGTTTCGTGGTCTTGCCCATAATTTGGTTTTACACGGCAGCTACTGGATGGCAGGCCTCGGCCATCCGTTCGACCATCATGATGAGCGTGATCATCTTGGGTTGGATGCTCAAGCGGCCGGGTAACTTGCTCAACTCACTCACCGCCTCCGCACTGATCATCCTGATCTGGGATCCGCGCCAGCTCTTCCAAGCGAGCTTTCAACTCTCCTTTTTCGTCGTGTTGAGCATCGCCCTGCTGCTGCCGCCATTGCAGCAGAAACTAGACGCCTGGCTGGCAGTCGATCCAATGCTGCCGCTCTCGCTCGTGCCTCGTTGGCGGCGTTGGCTGTCATTCCCCGCTCGGGCTCTGGGGCTCAGTTTGGCAACTTCCATCGCCGCCTGGCTTGGTTCCTTGCCGATCATTGCCTGGTACTTTCACCTGGTCACCCCCATCAGCTTGGTGGTGAACATGGTTGTGATTCCGTTGGGTGAATTGGCCCTTGCCTGCAACCTGGGCGCGTTAAGTTGCGGCGATTGGCTGCCCTTGTTCACGGAATGGTTCAACTACTCCGCTTGGTTCTGGATGGACCTCATGCTGCGCGTTTGCGTCTGGACCGCCGAATGGCCGGGGGCGTGGTTGCCAGTGCGTTCTCCCACCGCCATCGAATTCCTCGCCTACTACGCCTTGTTGCTCGGAGTCTTCTCCGGTTGGTTGTTTGCCTCCAGCGCGCGGCCGTGGCGGATAGGCTGCGCCGCGCTTCTCCTCCTTCTCCCACTCCCACAGTGGCTCGCGAGCCGCCAGCAAACTCGCATCACGCTCTTGGCCGTGCAAGCCGGCGCCGCCGTCTTCGTGGACTTGCCGGGCTCGGACAGTGACTTGTTGCTGGATTGCGCCAGCGCGGTGGATGCGCACCAAGTGATCAAACCTTTTCTCCAGGCTCAGGCCGTCCGCCACCTGCCTGCGCTGGGTTTCACCGAGTGCGATGAAAACCACCTAGGCGGCATGCCCATTATCAGCGAAGGTTTTCGCCCTAGCCTGATCGCAACGGTTGATGCCCAATCCCGATCGCCCGCTTACCGGCGACTGGCCGCACGTTTGGAACTCGAACCTGACCGATGGGTCCGTTTGCACTCCGGAGACCGCTTAGCTGGTTGGTCCGTCCTCCATCCGCCGCCTGGCACGAAGTTGAGGCGAGCAGACGACAATGCCTTGGTGCTGAGAGCCGAATTTGGCGGTGTGCGCCTTCTATGTCTATCCGGGCTCGGGCGCGGTGGCCAAGCGGTCCTGGCGGAAACCGGAACGAACCTGAAGGCCGACATCGTCGTGGCCGGCATGCCGACTCGAGACGAGCCGCTAGGGGCGGCCCTGCTTGACGCGATTCAGCCGCGGCTCGTGATTATCCACGATGCGACATTTCCTGCCTTCGCCCGGGCCACTGACGCGCTCCGGTCCCGGCTTGGAGAAGCCAAGATTCCGGTGCTCTATACCAGCGATAGTGCCAGCCTCACCATCTATCTGCCCGGCCACCGCCGCTGGGAGATCCAGAATGCGGAAGGACAGACTGTCTCACGGGGCTCCACGCAGGAGGTGCGGGGGAACTCATCTGGTCCCGGTCCCGCCCGGCGCCCATATAACACTCCGGGGCCGAGCTGAGATCGACAAGCCCAAGGCACTCACGATGCCCAACGCCTAGCCATTAGCTTGAGCCCTGGAGAAACGGAAGGCCGCCCACTCGTCAAGCGGCTCAAAGAACAAGCAACTCGCCGTCTCGACGTTGGCAAGACTCCTCACCCCCGAGAAGGCTGACAACTTTGCCGGGTGAGACGGAGGGGATGGCAACATTTTCCTAGCTGACTGGGAGACCAAAGCCCCCAATGGGCCGGTTTTGCTTGAGTTTCTCTCGCTGGCACAACGGCTGCTAACCCTCCGCTAAATGGCAGTTGTACGCTCATGATCGAGGCTCTCTTCAGCCACCCGACGTATCTTGCGACCAAGAAGATGCTGGACGCGACGGTGCTGCGCCATGAAGCCATCGCCAGCAACTTGGCTAACATAGAGACCCCGAACTATCGTCGCCTGGATCTAGCCCCCGACTTCAACCAGCAGCTTCAGCAGGCAATGAGCGCGGGCAATCCAACCCAAGTCGGGCAGTTGCACCCCAAACTCGCCGTCGATCCCTCCGCACACGCCAATGGACGTGATGGCAACACAGTGCAGTTGGAATCTGAATTGGTGCAGTTGAGCCAGAACACTGTGGCGCATGCACTTGAGACGCAGCTCGTTAGCAGTCATCTATCGCGTTTGCGCATGGCCGTCACCGGTAAGTCCATCTAACCCGCCTACCTATGATTAACCTAATTCCCGGGATCAACAGTAGCAGCTCGGCGCTCGACGCCGAACGCATCCGGATGGAGGTCATTTCGCAGAACATCGCCAACGTCAACACCACCCGCGACACGGATGGCAACCCTTACCAGCGCAAGCAAGTAGTATTTGAGAGCGTCCTCCAACAGCAGGGCGGACAATCGCAAGGGGTCCAGGTGGCCAGCGTCCAAACCGACAAACGGCCCCCGCGGCTCGTGTTCAACCCCGGTCATCCGGACGCCAATGCAGCCGGGATGGTGGCCGTGCCCGATATCAATATCCACGAGGAAATGGCCGACCTGATCGCTTCCTCGAGGTCGTTTGAGGCTAATCTCGCCGTCGTCAAGAACGGGCGCACGATGGCCATGCAAGCTCTGTCAATCGGCAGGCACTAAACCTCCTGACGCCAAGAATCCATGGACCCCCTCTCGATGCTCCCATCCCTGATGCGGACCGAGATCCGTCCGTCCCTCCTGCCGGGCGGGGTGGCGGATGGGAAGAACCTGAGTATCCCGACTTCCGAGCTTGCGAGCCTGGGAGGCGCGACCGGCCCCGTGCCCACGATTGGGCCAAGCGCGGCTCCGTCCAGTCAGCCACTCAACATCTCCAGTGGAGGGGGTTCCTTCGAGAACACCTTGGGGCAAGTCATTTCGGGGGTCGGCCAGAAGCAGGCTGCCGCCGACAGCGCTGTCAACGGTTTGCTGGCCGGCCAGAGCGTGCCTCTGCACGAGGCCATGATTTCAATGGAAGAGGCCAGTATCTCGTTCCAATTGATGGTGGAAGTCCGAAATAAGCTTCTGGAGTCGTATCAAGAGCTGATGCGCATGCAGATCTAGATCCCGCCCTAAGATGAACGAGAGTATCGCCCAAATTGGCCAGCAACTGCGCGGCATCTGGAAGCAGCTCGGCCTTAACCAGCGCGTCACCGTCGTGGTGGCCGCCGTCGCCGTCCTCGCCGGTTTGGGGGCTCTAACCTTTTGGTCGAGCCGCGTGGACTACACACTGCTTTATGGCCGGCTGGATGAAGCCGAGGCGGCCAAGGTGATCGCGGCTCTGGACGAAGCCAAGATTCCTTATACCACAGGCCGTGGCGGAGGAGCCATCATGGTCCCCGCCGACAAGGTCTACACCGTCCGCATGCAGTTGGCTTCCAAAGGTATACCGCGTGGTGAAGGCGTCGGATTTGAGATTTTCGACAAGCCCAACTTCGGTATTTCGGATTTTGTGCAGCGTGCCAATTACGTGCGCGCGGTGCAGGGCGAGTTGGCCCGCACCATCGCCCAAGTCGATGCGGTGGACAGCGCCCGCGTGATGATCGTGATTCCCGAGACCCGGCTGGTGGTGGAAGGCCAGCGCAAGCCCACGGCCTCGGTGTTCGTTCGCGTGCGCGGCAATTCGGTGCTTCCGTCGCAGACGGTTAACGCCATCCGGTTCTTGGTCGCCAACGCGGTGGAGGGCCTGCAGGCCAACTCAGTTACGGTTGTCGATAACCAAGGCAATGTTCTTTCTGAGAACAACGAGAACGACACCTTGGCCGGCCTGACCACGACCCAACTCGGGGCGCGCAGGAACCTTGAGCAGTATATGGCTAAGAAGGCCGAGGACATGCTCGATAAGGTCCTTGGCCCTGGTCAATCGGTAGTCCGCGTATCAGCTGAAATCAATTTCGATTCCCTCCAGCGCACGGAGGAGAAATTCGACCCGGATGGGCAGGTCGTCCGCACGGCCACCGTCAATGATGAAAACACCGATACCACCTCCGCGACCGCTAACGGGGGGGCGCCAGGGACTTCAACCAACTCCGCGGACACCAATCGAGTAGCGCTGACCCCCCTGAACAAGAGCACCCTGCGCAAAAAGGTGACCAATAACCAATACGAGATTAACAAGACGATGAGCACCCTGGTCCAGACTGCTGGGGGGCTGAAACGCCTCTCAGCGGCTGTCTTCGTCGCAGCGCAGATGACTGGCACTGGCACCAATCGTGTTGCTGCCCCTCGCAGCGCAGAAGAAATGCAGCGCTTGCGCAGGGTCGTTCAAGGGGCCTTGGGGATTCAAGACTCTGCGGACGGCCTCCGCAAGGACGAGGTCACTATTGAAGAGATGCCCTTTAACGACCAGGTCGCCCAAGAAATGACCCGCCAGTTTGACCAACAGCAGACCCGCCAATTCTGGTGGGACACGGCCCGCAATGCGCTCTACCCCGTGCTAGCTCTGGCCATCATCGGTTTATTCTGGCGCACTCTCAAGAAAACCCCGATGGAGAGCATTCCCCTCGGTTTGCCAGTTGGCGACTATCGAGTCGGAGCCAACGGGAATGGCAACGGCCATGCCAACGGCAATGGCCGCACGAACGGCAATGGGAACGGCAACGGCTACCGCACCGGCGATGGCGGGCTGCAAGTGGTGACCGTGGATGTCCTCAACCAGTTGATTCGCGAGAATCCCGACAACATGACGCAAGCGATCCGCACTTGGATGACGCGCGGCAAGAAAAATTAGCCCATGCCCATCACCGCTGAACCCGAAACGACGGCCTTGGAGTTTTCGAAAATGACCAAGGTCCAAAAACTGGCGGCGTTCCTGGTAATCGTGGGACCCGACTCGGCCAGCCACGTGCTACGCAATCTGGAGGAGTCGGAACTCGATTCCGTGGTCGGTGAGATGACCAAGATGCCGGTCATCCGCCAAGAGCTCCAGCAGGAGATACTGCAGGAGTTTACCCCCGTGGCACTGGAGGCCAGCACGGGTGTACGGGGAGGCGTAGTAGCCACCCAAGCCGCGCTGGAAAAGGGTCTGGGCATGGCGCGAGCCACGCAGCTCATGAGCCGTCATGCGCCAAGTCGAGCGCCCGTGGGCGCCTTGCAGCAGATCGTCGATTTGGAGCCCCGCCAGGTCTTCAACCTAATCAAATGCGAACAGCCCCAGACCATCGCTCTAATCCTGAGCTACTTGGCTCCCGCAAAGGCCTCCCAGGTGTTGGGCTTGCTTTCCACCGAACTTCGCGAGTTGGTGGTTGAACGGCTGGCCACGCTGGCCCCCACACCGGTCGAAGTCGCGGAGAAGCTGGTGGAGATGCTTACCGCGAAGCTGGGCAACAATCATACCCGCGCGCTGAGTCAGAGCGGTGGCATGAAAGCAGCCGCGAACGTCCTCAACGCCCTGGGCCGAAATCAGAGCAATTCGGTGCTCATGGGCATCGAACAGCGCAATCCTGACCTCGCCCTGGCCATTCGCCACAAGATGTTTACCTTCGAGGACCTCCTCCGCCTGGAAGCCAGTGCGCTCCAACGGATTCTGCGAGAAGTGGATATGCGTGACTTGGCCGTGTCTCTTAAGACCGCCAGCGAGGTCCTCAAGGCGACTCTGCTCAGTTGCATCTCCAAGCGTGCGGCCGAGACAGTCAACGACGAAATCAGCTTTCTGGGCCAGATCAAACTCCGCGACGTAGAGGCCGCCCAAATGCGGGTGGTCGAGACCGTCCGCCGTTTAGAGACCGAGGGTGAGATTGACCTTGGCGCGCCGGAGGAAGCAGAAACTCATGAAGCCGTGGCGTGAAACCATTACCCTGGGCCAACCTCTCCGGGACATGCGTCTTAACGGCGCCCCGCACTCCGTCGATTTAGAGCGTCGCATCCAGGAAAGGGAGAAGGAATGCTATGAACGCGGGTGGCGGGCTGGCGAAAGAGCCCTGAGCGAACAATTAGTGCGCCAGAGGGCGGACTTGCTCGAACTGCAAAACGGCGTGCTGAAGTCGCTGCGTTCTATCCTCCCTCAAACCACCCGCGATTGCGAAAACGCCCTGGTATCCCTCGCCTTCGAAGTGGCGAGTCGACTTGTGGCCGGTCTGCCGGTTTCGCCTGAGATGGTGGAAGGTGTCGTGAAGGAAGCCTTGGCTAGGGTCGAGGAGGCCGGCGAGTGTCTGGTTCAACTTCATTCTGAAGATCTGGCGCTATTGCAGAAAATCAACTCTCCCATCCTTTTGAGTGACGTCGGAGGAGCCCAACTCAGGTTCGAGAGCTCGACCGAAGTCACGCGAGGTGGCTGTCGGGTGGAAACGCGGTTCGGGTCCGTGGATGCACAGCGCGAAACCAAGCTCGAGATCCTTAAGAAAACTGTGCAGGACGAATGCACCTAGAATCTCCAAATCGCCCCGTCTCACGTCTCGCCGGACTGGCGGCACGTGTCCGTCAAATGCCTGTGCTCGAGCAGCGTGGCAAAGTGGTCCGCATCATCGGCCTGGTGATCGAGTCCCAAGGACCATTGGCCGCCATGGGGGAGGTCTGCCGAATCGAATCAGCCCAGCCACGCGGTGCGGCCTTGGCAGAAGTTGTTGGATTTCGCGACCACCACGTTCTGCTCATGCCCTTGGGGCAAATCTATGGCATCCAACCTGGCGATGAAGTCATCGCCCTTGGCTCCCCATTACGCGTGCCGGTAGGGCCTGCGCTTAAAGGTCGGATCCTGGACGGGCTTGGCAATCCGATCGATGACGCCGGCCCAATAGCGGCGGAACGTTTCGCCGCGGCCCATCTTGCCCCTCCTAATGTGCTCAAGCGCCAGCGGATTCTCCAACGCTTTCAGACCGGCATCAAGGCGATCGACACCTTTCTCCCCTGCGGCAGGGGTCAACGCTTGGGCATCTTCGCCGGTAGCGGCGTGGGCAAATCGACTCTGCTGGGTATGATGGCCAGTCGCGCCGAAGCGGACGTGAACGTAATCGCCCTAGTTGGAGAACGTGGGCGCGAGGTGCGCGAATTCATCGAGAAAGACCTCGACGCTGAAGGCCGCAAGAAGTCAGTGGTCGTCGCTGCCACTTCCGACCAGCCCGCGCTGGCCAGGTTGAAAGGGGCCTTCGTCGCCATGGCCATCGCCGAGTATTTCCGGGATCAGGGACAGAATGTGCTTTTAATGATGGATTCGGTCACTCGCTTCGCCATGGCCCAACGCGAGATCGGCCTCGCGGTGGGAGAGCCGCCCGCGACCCGCGGCTACACTCCTTCGGTCTTCTCGCTGCTCCCCCAACTCCTTGAGCGCGCCGGCACCGGCGAACGCGGGTCCATCACCGGGTTGTTTACCGTCCTGGTGGAACAGGATGACATGAATGATCCGATCGCCGACGCGGTTCGATCGATTCTGGACGGCCACATCGTTCTGGCCCGCGAGCTGGCTACTCAGAACCATTATCCAGCCATTGATGTGCTCGAGAGTGTCAGCCGGCTGGCTCGCGACCTGTGCTCGGAGCAAGAACTTGAACTGGCTGGAAAAGCGCGCGAGTCGATGGCCATTTTTCGGAAGAACCAGGACCTGATCAATCTGGGCGCGTACACCGCCGGCAGCAACCCGGCTATCGACCAAGCCATCCGCGTGATTGGTCCGATCAACGGCTTCTTGCGTCAGGGCGTTACTCAAAGCGCGTCCGCCGCACAGGCATGGCAACTTCTGTCCCAAGCTGTCTCGGTCCCGCAACCTCCAAACCAGCCTCGTCTCTCGCCTGCTAATACGAAGCCCGTATGAAAGCGTTTCACTATCGACTCGAGGCGCTGCTGACGTTGCGCCAGCAGCAGGAGCGCCAAGCCATGGAACTTTACGCTCGAGCAGTCCGCCAACGCCAGCAGGCCGTGCAGACCCTGGATGCGACCAACTGCGAATTGGCGGCGGTGTGGTCGCAGTCCCGCGCTGCCATTGTTGCGGGTTGTTGGGTCAGCGACCTCCTCGCGGCCCATGCCTACGGTCAGGACTTGGATAAGCAGCGGAAGGCCCGCGAAGCTACCCTCAAGGCCGCTGAGCGCCAGGCGGATGACTCCTTCAACGAGCTCCTCGAAGCACGCCGCCGCCGTGAAACGGTGGAAAAACATTCTCAACGTGACCGCATGCGCTACGACCGCGCCTGTGTTCACGCCGACCAGAAAGCAATGGACGAACTAGCCGGTGCGCGAACAGCCCGTGCCGTGGCTTGGAAGACCGCAGAGGCTGCCTAATATGCTCAGAATCCTCGGCTCTAAAACCATCGCGTGCGTCATTGGCGCGATTCTTTACGCGGGCACCACCGCTGTCCTCTGGCGCGGCTCCGAGAAGCACGTCGGTGAATCCACACCCAGTACTGAGGAGCACGCTCCTTCCGGGCCGTCCTGGACCTTCGTCAACCCCGAGGTGGATGAATTGGTGGCGGACCTCAAGAACCAGATCGCCAATCTCGGCACCCGAAAGAAGGATCTGGATGAACTGGCCACTCGCCTTCAGACCGAGCGACTGGAGCTCAACCAAGCCACACAAACCGTTTTTCGCCTGCAGTCCGAATTCGACCACAACGTGATCCGTGCGCGGGAGGAGGAAACCGGAAACCTCAAGAGACTGGCCAAAATGTTCAGCGGGATGACCCCGGAGGGTGCAACCACCATTCTCAAAGAACTCGAAGATCCTACCGTGGTGAAAGTAATGATGTTTATGAAGGACTCCGAGACGGCTGCGATCCTCGAGATGCTCGCCAAGGGCGGTGAGGCTGAGGCCAAACGAGCCGCGGCCATTACCGAACTCCTGCGAATGGCCTCCCCGCCCCCAAGCGCCAAGCGAACACCCTGATGCTCATTTCATGGCATTCCAGGATGCGCATCCAGTCCGACGCCCGGTCTCCCGAAGGCCTGGATTCGCCTGACCCGGGTAGCCCCGATCGTACCAATTTCGCGGCTTTGCTTCCTGCCGACGGGCAGGTCGAGAGCAACCCTAAGAGCCCTGCCCGGGAGTGCCCGCAGTTCCCGTCTCAGAAGCCCGATCCGAAGCGTCACGGAACAGACCGCAAGCTCTCCGGCGAGCGTAGCCACCCCGGGGACCAGGCTGTTTCTCAATCACTCGACGGGGAGGGGAAGGGCGCAAGCTGCACCTTGGACACAAAGGCTGACCCACATGGGCGCCCTCCTCCAAGCCCTCAGACAGAAGCTCAAACCAACAAGTCCGGCGCACCAGTTCCGTGCTCTGAATTCCTTTACTCCAACCTGGCGAGCGCGGGCTCACTGCGGTTCATTAACCCCGCACCCGTCTTGGCCGAAAACCAGCCCGCAGGGGGCGCACCACTAGAGCAACCCAAATCGTCAGGCCCCTGCCCACGCGCGTCCTCGCCCGCAAGCGTTCCCTCGACGCCAGCGTGCGTGCTCGACACCTCTGGCGCGACGAGGATCTCCGGCTCCGCTCTGAACCCTCAGGTTGGGCGCTCGGTGCCGCCAGGAGGGCGCGTCGAGTACTCCCCGACGCAATCACCGCAACGCTTGAAAGCGTTGGCGCCTGCGATCCATGATCAAGAGGAGCTGAACCCCTCCCGAGGAGGAATCGAAACTAAGAACGGGGCACCCAACAACATTGCCAAACTGGTTTCAGGATCACCCGCCCTGCAACTCTCGGGCTCGGAACTCTCTGAAGTCCTAGTCGGTGGGACTGCGGGCCCAACGTCGTCGAACCCGCCAGCGCACAAATCCCTTGCTTCGCTTCGTCCAGAGCCCCGGGGGACCAATGTCGCGCCTGTTCACTGGCCAAACGGGTTCGAATCGACGCGCGCAACCGCGACCGAGGCCACGGGCGGCGAACGATCGGTGCCGCAACCGCTTCTTGACGGACCCTCGGCGACTTCACCCAAAAGCCCAGCCAATCCCGTGGTCATGCCAGGCCACTCAAAGATCAACAGCGGCATATCGTTGGCACCGAGAGTAACCACTCTTGTTCCTGTGTCAGCCTCGCCAAACGCCTACCAACTGCCCGCAGGGCCCTCCTCGGACCTAAGAGAGGTGAACCCTTTTCGACGTGGGGTCGACCATAACAATCCCGAAGCAACCACAAGTATCGAGCTGGCTGCCGAGTCGCCTACCTTACAGCTCCCGCCTTCGTGTGTTTCTGAATTACACGAGGGATCTGCCACAACGCCACGCTCGGAAGCCCCTCTCCCACAAGAATCCTCGCCGTCATCGGGCGCTGCGGCGCTCACGAACAAACAACCTGTCGCTGGAGCTTCGAACCTGGCGGACTCCCCGGGCGACACCAAGACAAGGACTAAGGACGAGTCCTCATTGATCACCCAGCCGCCCGCTCGCGATCCGGTCTCGGCCTCGACGGAAATCGACGGCGCTTCGGAGCCGAGACACCTAGCTCAAAACGGCGTCATTCCCCTGCGAAGCGAGGTCGAGGATAAGGGTGCTGCTGCAATTACGATTGGCGACGCTGCGCCCGACTCGCCCCCCCAACCACTCTCTAATCGGGAAACTGACCAAGTGCGCCACAGCAGCGAGTTCAGAGCGTGGCCATCCGCTGTAGAGTTCCGGGCTCCTCCGACTCCACCGACCGTTTCCTCGACGCCACCAGAATGGCCCGCGGCAGCGACTACAGCCGAAGCCTTTGTGGCCTTCAGCAGTGACTCAAATGGTCGGTCAACCCTTGAGAGGGATGTCCTCGGCCAAGTGCCGCTGTCTCCCGCCGGTTACACCCAGGTTGGCGGACAAGAAAACAAGAGTCCCGCGGCGTTGCGCGTCGCGCCCGACGAGGGCCTGGTGAACGCATTGGCGTTGCACCCCGCGAAGCGCTCCCTGACCTTGACCACGGAACCGCCCTCATCCTCCCCACCAACCGAGGGCCAAACCTTAGCGAACTCACTCCAGGATGCCTTCCCTACCGCGGCACACTCCGAGGCACCGGCAACGAATCCCTCGATCGCCCTGAACCATCCCGACGAACAATCGATGGGCCTTGCTGATCCAAAAAAAGAAAGCGCAGGAGTATCGGGGACACGGCCGCCGTTCGTTGACTCGACCACGCATCCACCAATCGACGCTCCCATGCCCGCTGCAGCATCGACCCAATCGATTGGACTGACTCGCCCCGAGCATGAGGTTGAGCCCGGCGGTGCTCCGTCGAACCCACGTCACGACGCAGCCACTGCATTCCCTGAAACACAACCCTCGGATCACGATTATTTGGGAGCGCAGCGTGGTAGCGATTCGACCGGTTCATGGCCGCCAATGCTGGCGCCAATCAAGGATGGCACACTCGCTGCTCAAGCACTCTCCCAGATGAATTTGTCGTCCAAACCGGCTGAAACTGCCTGCGATAGCGAGCAGGAATTGCCTCCCGCAGCCATCGAGGCGGGGAAGGTGGGCAAGATTGGTCATTCGGGAGCCGCTGGGTCGCTGAGTGCGGGCTTGGACGGAAGCGGTTTGGCAGGGCTGGTTCTCTCATCAAACCAAACACATCACACGCTGGCGCAAAACGATCCAACCTCGGCCCTCCCATCCGAAGTCAACACCGTCTCGTCCACCCAAAGGCTGAGCGAGCTGATCATGCCTCAGGTCAAGCTGCTGGATCGAAGCCGATCCGAGGTCCTCTCAGTGCTGCTCACGCCTGACGCCAACACCTCGATCACCCTCCATCTGCGGCTGACCAGTAACGGAGTCGAAGCTCATGCCACCTGCGACCGCGGTGACCTGGTGGGGCTCAACAGCTCCTGGACGGACCTACAAGCCTCGCTCGCTACCCAGGGCGTGCATCTTCTCCCGCTCCAGCCACCTACAACTGACAAATCGTCCACCGCCGGTCTCTCGTTTTCAGGGGAACAAAAAGAGCGGGGGCAGAGCATGGCCTCACAAAACGGCGCCGAGTTGTTCCCACCCCAATCCAATGCGCAAAGGGACATCGCGAACGGGCGAGCCTCGACGCGAAAACGAATCTCGAGCCGACTCCTAGAATCTTGGGCTTAAGGCCCTTATCAACCCGCTTATGCAAATCTCAGCCATCCCCCGAGCACAACCCTCCACGGATCCCACCAACTCGAGTACCACCGACTCCAGCACCTCCTCGACTCTCCCCACCCAGACCCTAACTCAGGACGATTTTCTTAAGTTAGTGGTTGCGCAAATGACCTCCCAAGATCCCTTGCATCCGCAGAGCGATACGGAGTTCATCGCTCAGATGGCTCAATTCAGCGCCCTCGAGCAGGCCAAAACCACCCAATCAGACATGGCGCAGCTCACCGCGAGCCAGTTGCTGGGCCAGACGGTCGATCTGGAGGTTAACGGAACTCCTTCGGCTCACGGGGTGGTCAGCGCAATTCAGATCGAATCTGGGACACCGAAGCTGATTGTCGGCGGCGAGCCCTATGACTTGTCACAATTGATTAACATCGCTCCCACTCCCACTACTCCTACCACTCCCAGTCCCACAACTCCTGCCCCTACTACTCACAATAATCCTTAAACATCTCTCCTATGCTTAACTCCCTCAATGCCGGCGTTAGCGGCCTCGAACAATTCCAGAATGAGTTGGATGTCATCGGGAACAACATCGCCAACTCCAACACTGTCGGCTTTAAGTCCAGCCGGACTGACTTTGCTGATGCTTTCAACGAGAGCCTCCGAGCCTCAACCGCGGGGGGCATTCCCTCGGAGCAAATCGGCTCCGGTGTCACCCTCGGTGCGATCCAGACCAACTACGGCTCGGCGAGCCTGAGCACCAGCACCCAGTCCACCGACATGGCGATCTCTGGCAACGGTTTCTTCGTGGCCAAGGACAGCGCTACTGGCCAGCTGTTCGCAACTCGCGCGGGCAACTTCCATGAAGATTCCAATGGTTACCTTGTGACCAGCAATGGCATGCGCGTTCAAGGCTATAGCGACGGTGGCCTCACGACGCAAGGTGACATCAAAATCGACGGCACAGGTCGACCAGCAACGGCCGATCCAAAAGCCGCGGTAGTCGATTTCAGCGTTGACTCCAGTGGAAAGGTGTTCGTGAAACTCTCCGATGGAAGCACCCCCTTCCTGCGAGGCCAAATCTTACTGCAGAATTTCAGCAACCCTCAGGCCCTCACTAAAGCTGGGAACAACCTCTACTCCAACTTGAGCGATGCAGGCCCGTTGGGTGGCGCGACTCCCCAAGCCGTCGTCCCCGGAACATCCGGCACGGGCACGATCCAGGATAAGAACCTGGAAATGTCCAATGTCGATCTGGCGTCAGAATTTGCCAACATGATTACCGCCCAAAGGGCGTTCCAGGCCAGTGCCCGCGTGATTACCACCAGCGATGAGGTTCTCCAGGAGCTGGTGAGCCTTAAACGCTAAGCCTGCTTTTAGTTTATGGCTGTTAACCGTCTTGACGCGGCCAAATCCGGTGCCGAGCCGCCCAAATCTGCTCCACCGGCTAACGGCTCCGCGCCGCCCTCCGAGGCCTCCGCGCCGGCCGCGCAGGTGGGTAAACAAGGCATCAAAGCGTGGCTGCCGCTACTGGCCAACCTGATTCTCATGCCCGCGTTGGCCTACGGAGTGACGACCTTCGTGCTGCTACCCAAACGCCAGGGCGCTCCCTCCACCGCCGGAGAATCGGCAGCGGGCGAGAAAAGCTCCGGCAAGCGCAACGAAACAGCGGCGGGGGGGAAAGACAGCAAACTCAAGTTTACCGCCCCACTGAGCGGAAAAGTCCTGGTCAACGTGGCCGGCACCATGGGTACTCGTTACCTCCTGGCTAATCTGACCCTGGTAAGCAATCGCGCCGACATCAAAGCCCTGGTCGAGAAAAACGACCCCCAGCTGCGAGACGTGGCCGCCAGCGCGCTATCTAGCAAGACCATTTCCGATCTTGAGAAACCCGGCGCGCGCAACGTCATTCGGATCGAATTGATGACCATCTTCAATAACGTCCTCGGGGAAGGCGTCGTCAGCGAACTCTACTTAACCGAATTCGCGATCCAATAGCTCCTGTGCCCCCGGAACCTTCTCAACCCCCTGCGGCAACCGGGAATCCGGCCGCGAGCCAAGTCCAGCCTCTGCTGGCCTCCTCCGGCGCCGGTTCGAGTACCCTGCCGCGTCCAGGTGCCGGGCAAGCCAAAGGTGGCTCGGTTGAGGCCATCCAGGCACACGATTTCAGGCATCCGTCGGTTCTATCGGTCAACGAGCTGCGCAAGCTCCGACTGCAACATGAAGAACTAGTGCAGGTTCTGGCCGCCCGGCTTTCCATCTACTTGCGCCTTGAGTTTGCCCTCACACTGACACGCGTCGAAACTCATAGCTACCGGCGCTTCGTTGAGGGTTTGGTCAATCCCTGCCATTGCACCCTGTTTAAAGTGGAGCCCCTGCGCGGCGTTTGCCTGCTCGACATTAACCCTCGGCTTGGGCTGGCTATTGTCGATCGCCTCCTCGGAGGACCTGGGCTGGCTCCGGGAGAGAATCGTGATCTCTCCGACATCGAAGTAGTCCTGCTCGACCAGGCAATTCAACTGATGGTCACCGAATGGTGTAACCACTGGGCTCGCTGGCAGAAGCTCCAACCCGTACTGCTCGGTCACGAGAACAACAGCCGCTTCCTGCAAACTTCGCCTCCGGACGCCGTCATGCTTCTGCTCTCGCTCGAAGCCCGGCTGGGCGAATGTGTGGGTTCCCTCCAAATCGCTTTCCCCTACAGCGCACTCGAACCGCTCATCCGCGAGCTCGGCTTGCGGCTTAACACGATGTCCAGCGAAACCCCGCCCGCTCCGACCCCCTCCCCCATCAAATGGAAACGGCAGTACGATTCCATGACCGTCCCCTTGACCGCGTGCTGGTCGATGATGGAACTCAGTGCGCGCCAGCTCTCGAAACTCAAAGTCGGTGACGTAGTCCAGCTTCCACCCGAATTTGCTTCCCAGGTACAATTGAATTTGGCCGGCGTCCCGAAGTTTAAGGGCCGTCTAGGAACACGAGAAGGACGCTGGGCCATCCAAGTAAGCCATCTCTCAGCTTCATCCTAACCTTTCGCCTACAGTTATGACCGCCACCCAAGAAAACCCCGCCAACCTCGACATCTTGCTCGATATCCCCGTGCAGCTCTCGGTTGAACTCGGTTCCTGCCAGATGCCAATGAAAGAGGTTTTGCAGCTCAATGTGGGATCCGTTGTCCAACTCGACAACCCCGCCGATGCCCCCGTGGAGCTTCTCGTGAACCAAAAACTGGTCGCGCGCGGAGAGGTCGTGGTCGTTGAGAGCCGATTTGGTATCAGGATTACCGAGTGGTTGGCCGTCCCGGCCTGACTACGATGAATTCCCCTCAGCCTGCATCAGAGGCCAAGCTCGCTTGGACCTGTTCCCGCGCCCACCGTATGGGATGGGCGCGCGCACGCCTAATGAGCGTCCTCTGGGTAGCCTGCGCCAGCATGGCCGCCACCTTCGCCGAGACTTCCAATTCGACTGGCCCAGGACTCTCTCAAACCGCCGCAAGCGAGAGCGTTGTCTCTTCTCTTGTTCGGGTCCTTGGCGCCATGGCTCTGGTAATCGCCGTTTTCCTCGGCGGACTCTGGCTGGTGCGGAGTTGGCAGCGCATGACCATTCAGCGCGGCTGTGCCCCTAAGCTGAGCGTCCTGGAGGTCAAATCTCTAGGACAGCGCCACGCGCTCTATGTGGTGGGTTACGAGGATCAACGATTGTTGCTCTCAGCTTCACCCTCCGGCGTCTCGATGCTTACCCATCTACCCCCGTCCACTGATACCGTCTCGCAACAGTCTCCGGCAGAGCCCGCCAAACTCGCAAACGATTTCGCCGCTGCGCTGATGCATTTGATGAAGCGCCGGCCATGAAGGCACCTGCCGCTCATTGGGTCCGCGCCCTACTTTTGGCCGCATCGCTACTCATCGTAGGTGTGGCCGTTGCCTCGGCTTCCGGTGAGTCGACCGATCCCCTCACCCTGCCCACGAGCCCAGTCCCGATCCCTTTCCGGCTGCAGATGGGGCTCGAGGGCGGACAACAGGTCCAGGACGTTGATGTGGCGATCAAGGTCCTCTTCGCCATTACCCTGCTCACTCTCGCCCCATCGATTATCCTGCTGATGACTTGCTTCACGCGCATCGTGATCGTGCTCTCGTTTGTGCGTTCGGCCCTTTCTTTGCAGGGAACGCCTGCCAACCAGATCATCATCGGCCTCTCTTTGTTCATCACCTACTTCATCATGGAACCGGTATGGACGAAGATCGACATTACTGCCCTCCAGCCCTACATGGCCAAGCAGATCGGCAGTGTCGAGGCGCTCGACAATGCCGCCAAGCCCATCCGCAGCTTCATGCTCAAGCAAACACGAGTGAAGGATGTGGAGCTGTTCGCCGCGCTGGCAAAACTGCCCGCCACTGCCCCTGACCAGCTCCCCCTCAAAGTCGTGGTGCCTGGTTTCATCATCAGCGAGCTTCGCACGGCGTTCCAGATGGGTTTCCTTCTGTTTCTTCCCTTCATCTTGATTGATTTGGTCGTCGCCACCGTGCTGATGAGCATGGGGATGATGATGATGCCACCGGTAACAATTTCTCTGCCCTTAAAACTGTTGCTCTTCGTCCTCGTCGATGGCTGGCAACTGGTGGTCCGATCGCTCATCCAGAGCTTTGGCAATTGATGACTCCCCATGACACCTGAATATGCCATCGAACTAGTGCGCAGCCTTATGTCCGAGGCGGTTACTCTTGCCGCGCCCATTTTGCTGACCGCGATGACCATCGGCTTGGCGATCAGCCTTTTCCAAGCCGTCACTTCCATTCACGAACAAACTCTGACCTTCGTGCCCAAGGCCGTGGGTATCGTCGCCTTGCTCTTGGTGCTGCTTCCCTGGTTACTCCGATCTTTACTCGAATTTACCCGTGCTCTGATTGAAAAGATGCCCGACATGGTCCGCTGAACTCGTGGTTTCTCTCCAGCAAGCTAGGCGAAGGTAGGCAAGCGGTGGCTTTGGGATGTTCGCACAGCGGCAATTGCAATGGAATTTGATGTCGCCAACTGGTTCTTGGTGTTCGCTCGCGTCGGCGCGATCCTGCTGGGCTTGCCCATGTTCTCGGCCAGCCATTTCCCGGTTGCTATAAGGGTGGCCCTAGCTGCACTACTGGCGTTCTTGATCGTGCCGTTGGTGCCAGCTTACCCCATGGCCGGTAGTTCATTTTGGTCCCTCCTGCATGTTCTGGCAGGCGAGGTTCTGATCGGACTCTTGCTGGGTTTCATCTGCCGGATGGTCTTTCTGGCCCTCGAGATGGGTGGCGGAATCATCGCCAACGAGATGGGGTTATCCGTGGCCCCTCAGATCAACCCCCTGACCGGCGGTATGTCACAGGCGCCGGAACTCATTGTCTATTGGCTGTCCGTAATGTTGTTCCTGAGCCTGGACCTCCATCACTGGACCCTGGCCGCCATCCAGCGCAGCTATGTGCTCCTCCCCGTAGGCCATGCTCACTTGAGCGAAAGCCTAATGCTGGACCTGGTCGGCCGGACCGCAGGGGTGTTTGCGATCAGTCTCCAGATCGCGGCCCCGCTCATGGCGGTGTCGTTCGTGCTATCCTTGGTTTTCTCGGTCCTTGGCCGGGCAGTGCCACAGATGAACGTATTCTCGGAGAGCTTCTCGATCCGGACAATAGCGGGGCTCTTGGTGTTCGGCCTCTCCTGCCGTTTCATGGCCGAGCATATGTCGAAGTACCTCCAACGGTTGCCTGAAGATATGCTCCGAGTGGCCTCTATCCTGGCCAATGGATGACCAAAACGCCGCCCCTTTAGGGACGGCACTGCAACCATGGCTGAATTCGCGGGCGAAAAAACAGAGCAACCGACAACGCGCCGGTTGGAGGAAGCCGTTAAGCGTGGACAGTTTGCCCGGAGCGCTGAGGTGCAGACCGTCTTCGTGCTCATGGGTGCCTTGATGGCCCTGAAGTTCTCGGGCGAGAGCACTTGGCGTAGTCTCGCGGGCTCACTCACCGCGATTCTTGGCCACCTCCACGAAATCCAGCTCAACCTCGATGCCATGCAAGCCTACGCGGTGACCGCCGCGTTGGTGTTGGGAGGTTGTGTGGCACCCATCGTGGTCGCAACCATGGGTGCTGGCCTGTTGGCCGGAGGTATCCAAAACCGCTTTCAGACCGCCTCCGAGGCCCTGACGCCCAACTGGGAGCGGCTCAATCCTGTTGCCGGCTTTCAAAGAATATTCTCAGTCCGCGCTTTCGCCCCAGCCGCAATCGGCATCGTGAAACTAAGCGTCGTCCTCTTGCTCACCTATTCGGAAGCTAGGCGAATTCTGCAGGATCCAATCTTCAGCTCCTCCACCAGCCTGGCCAGAATTGCCGAGTTCCTGGGCGAGGCCTGTTTCAGTATCACCTGGCGGGTGGTCATAAGCCTGATCGTTTTGGCGGGCGCAGACTACGGGTACCAGTTTTGGCGCAACCAGCGCGATCTAATGATGACCAAGCAGGAACTTAAGGATGAGATGAAGAGCAACGAAGGCGATCCGCGCATGAAATCTCGCATGCGGCGCCGGCGAAAAGCCAAAACACAGCGCGAAATGTTGTTGGAAGTCCCTAAGGCGGACGTGGTTGTAACCAATCCCACGCATTTGGCCATAGCCTTGTATTACAACCGGCACACGATGAAGGCGCCTAAGGTCGTTGCCAAGGGCAGCCGTCTCAACGCCCTGCGGATTCGAGAAATCGCCGCACAACACCATGTCCCAATCATCGAGAACAAACCCTTGGCTCGGCTGATGTTCAAGTACGCGAGGGTAGGTGGCGAGGTTCCTGCTCAGCTCTATTACGCCGTTGCCGAAGTGCTGGCGTATGTCTATCGGGTCAACCGCTCGAGATACTACATGGAGCGCAATCGCGTGGCCCCCGCCGCCGATTCCGCTGCTGGCACAGCAACCGCCTTAACCGGCGGCTGAGGCACGGCCGCGGTTTTCGAACTCGATCGATAACATGGCATCACCGACGACGCAACTTGCGAAGCTATTTCGTCACGCTGACCTTTGGCTGGCCGGGGCGGTCTTCGGCACCTTGCTGCTCCTGGTCCTGCCTGTCCCCCCGCTGCTGTTGGACCTGCTTTTGGCCGTCAGCATCGCGGTCTCGATGCTCATCCTGCTCGTCATCCTCTGCATGCAGGAGGCGTCTGACTTCACCGGTTTCCCCACCCTGCTCCTGCTGGTTACCCTCTTCCGCCTGGCGCTGAACGTTGCTTCCACACGCCTCATCCTTCTCAACGGTTACGCCGGGCACATCATCGAGGCCTTCGGCAATTTCGTGGTCAGCAGCAATTACGTGGTCGGCTTGGTCATCTTTCTGATCCTGGTGCTGATCAATTTTGTGGTCATCACCAAGGGCGCGGGGCGAATCGCCGAGGTCGCCGCCCGGTTCACCTTGGATGCCATGCCCGGCAAGCAGATGGCCATCGACGCCGAACTGAGCGCCGGCGTCATCAACGAAGCTGAGGCACGGCGGCGGCGGCGCAAGGTGGAACAAGAAGCGGACTTCTATGGCGCCATGGACGGTGCAAGCAAGTTCGTCCGCGGCGATGCGGTTGCGGCGGTTCTGATCACCCTTATCAACATTCTGGGCGGCTTCGCGATCGGGATCATGCAAAGAGGCATGACCATCAATGAGGCGCTCCACCGATTCACGCTGCTCTCCATCGGGGATGGGTTGGTTTCTCAAGTTCCCGCGCTGATCACTTCAATGGCCGCCGGCATGCTGGTGACGCGCGCCGCGTCACGCATCAGTCTCGGAGAGGAACTGCGTTCCCAACTGCTCTTTTCCCCTCGGGCGGTCGGCCTCCTCAGCGCCATGTTGGTGGTATTCGCCCTGGTGCCCGGATTGCCCATGTTCCCCTTCCTGGCCCTCGCCGCTCTGATGGGATGGGTGGCCCTCAAATTACCAAAGCACCCTCTAACACCAGCGGCCGCGGATGCCCAGAACCGGGATGGCAAAACCGCCGCTGCTCCAGCCGCCAACTCTCCAGCCCCCGAGAAACTCGAAACCCTGCTGAGCGTGGACGCACTGCAAATCGAGTTAGGCTACGGGTTAGTCGCTTTGGCTGACGCACGAAAAGGCGGCGACCTCCTTGAGCGCGTAACCGGCGTGCGGCGCACCTTCGCCCAGGAGATGGGAGTCCTCATTCCCCCGATCCGTCTTCGTGACAACCTCCAACTCGAAGCCAACAGCTACCGCTTTTTGCTCAAGGGCAATCCGCTTGCCCAAGGCAGCCTCAAACCGGGCTATTGGCTCGCCATGAACGCAACCAACAGCAAAATCACCCTCAAAGGGCTGCCCACGGTGGAACCGGTCTTTCAGCTACCCGCGACTTGGGTCACAGAAACCGAACGTAAGCATGCCGAAGTGAGCGGTTACACGGTTGTTGATGCATCCTCAGTGCTCGTGACGCATCTCTCTGAAGTCGTCAAACGCAATTGCCACCAGATCCTTAGCCGCCAGGACGTGCAACAGCTACTCGACAACCTCAAACTCACCCAGCCCACGGTAGTCAACGAACTCATCCCCGCCCAACTAACGGTTGGACAGGTCCAGCGGATCCTTCAGAACCTCCTGGCTGAGGGCGTTCCTCTGCGCAATCTCGCCGGCATCCTTGAGAAGGTGAGCGACTATGCCTCGGTCACAAAGAATCCGGACGAACTCTCAGAGTTCGCCCGGCGAGCCTTGGGTAGCCAGATCGTCAAACCCTACCAATCCGAGACAGGAGCGTTGCGGGCAATCACCCTGGACCCAAAACTGGAGGTGAGACTTGCGCAGGACGTCAGGAACAGTCCCAATGAAATAAGTTTGGCCCTGGAGCCAAGATTGGCGCGGCACTTGGTGGACACCCTTGCCAAGCAAATCCAGTTTATGCTCTCCGGCGGACATCCCCCCCTGGTCCTCTGTGCGCCTCAGCTTCGCTTAGCCCTGCGCCGGTTCTGCGAGAGTACTTTTTCCGACCTGGCTGTCCTCTCCTACGCAGAAGTCCCTGCCCGTGTTGAGGTCCAGAGCGCGGGCATGATCGCCGCTTTGGATTAAGCGCGTGAACCTGCGCACTTTCATCGCCGATTCTGCGCCCGATGCGGTGGCCCAAATCCGCGCAGAATTGGGTCCTAGCGCGGTGGTGGTGAACGTCCGCCAAGTCCCAAGCCAGGGCCTAGCTCGACTTTGGCAAAAACCGCGCATCGAAGTCGTTGCTGCACTACCCGATCCGGACCCCCTCCCTTCCCCAGCTCTCCCCGCGCCATCCGACGCGATTGAACAAATACGACTGGAGTTGTCCGAAATCCGGCAGAAGGTTGGCCAACTCCACCCGGTCTCCGATGTAGGTGTTCCCGGAGCCGATCCATCCCCGGGGTGGACGGGTTCCAACCCGTCGGCTTGGGAGCCGGAGCCACGCCCCAGCAGCTCCTCTTGGCAGATATCAAACGTGTTGGAGCAGAGCGGCTTATCTCCTCTGGCCACCGGCCGCATTCTGGACGAATTGCGTGCCCGCCACGGCGATGAGCCGTCCGCTACGCTCAGGCAAGAAATCGAGTGGGCTCGGGAAGTGATGATCCAGCTGTGGAGCGCGCACCAGAATCATCCCCGGAGCGGCTCCAAAATGCATGTCTTCGTGGGCCCGCCCGGAGTTGGCAAGACCACCTGCCTCTGCAAATGGCTCGCCCGTTCGGTCTTGGTGGAAGGACAGAGCGCCCAGGTTTGGCGCTTGGATGGTTGCGCCGCCAACACGGCCGATTCTTTGAGCCTTTATGGCGAGATCCTGGGTGTGCCCGTAGACCGATTCGTTCCCAATCAGTTCCCGTCAGACGGGGTTATGCAGTTCGTAGATTTGCCTGGCACCAATCCTTCCGATCCATCCGGCATGGAGCACTTGCGCCAGCAAATCGAAACGCTTCCCTCCCCCCAGATCCATCTGGTGCTCAACGCCGCCTACGAGTCGGCCACGTTGTTGACGCAGGTACGCGCGTTCGCTTCTCTGCCGGTGACGGACCTGATTCTGTCTCACCTGGACGAAGAACCGCGGTGGGGCAAAGCGTGGAACCTGGTGCTCGGCACAAATTACAGCCTTCGCCTCTTAAGCGCCGGGCAAAATGTGCCTGGAGACCTCCTCGACGCCAGCGCTCAGACAATATTAACGCGGCAATTCGCCCGTAAATAAAGGGCTTTTGCCGCCCCCTCGGTCTTCGCCCTCAAGGCTGGCAAACCACCTGCTAAGTGCATGCTCAGTGCAGTTAACATGAAACGACTAATGCTTCTTGGCGGTTTGCTGGGGTTCCTCTTGGGCCTGGCCTGTGGGCTGGCACAAGGCAATCGCTGGCCCGTGATCCTGTGGCATGCCAGCGCGATGGCTTTTGGAGCCGGACTTCTGCTGCGTTGGTGGGGGGCCGTGTGTTTGACCGGCCTCAAAGAAGCTCGTTCCCAGCGCGCGCCAGCCAACCCCAAGCCTGCAACTGCGCCGTTGGCGGCACCATCCAAATCCTAACCTGCTATGTCTATCTGCTCGGAAAATGAGACGTTGACGGCTGAGCGCCGCCGTAAACAAGAAGAGATCTCGAAGCGATATCACCAGATCGCCCCGGGCACTCCCGCCGAAGAGCACCTCGTCGAACAACACCTGCCACTGGTCCGTACCGTTGTGGGACGGTTGGCCATGACTCTGCCCTCGCACGTGGACGCGGACGATCTCTACAGCGCCGGCCTGGTGGGCCTCCTTAACGCCGTTCGCAACTATAACCCGCAAGGCGGCAGCACCTTCGAATCCTACGCCCGCGTGCGTATCCGCGGCTCGATTCTGGACGAGTTGCGACGCCTCGATTGGGTGCCTCGTTCCGTTCACGAGAAGGCGGCCAAGGTCCAAACCGCCATCCAGCAACTCGAGCAGGCGGCAGGTCGGATCCCTACTAACATCGAAGTCGCCAAAGCCTTGGGATTGTCTTTGGACGAATATGAAGAGCTCTTGGATGAGGTCAAACCCGCAGCCTACGTCTGCTTAGACGCTGTTCAGACCGACACTGACGAAGGGGACCGCAGTCGCTACGAAACCATCGCTGACGCATCCCAGCCTGATCCGGTCGAGACGGCTTCACGCCGCGAATTAGCGCAGCTAGTCGCCGAACGTCTTGAACTGTTGCCCCAGGTGCAACGCCAAGTCTTAGCCCTCTATTATTTCGAAAACCTACGGCTCCGGGAAATCGCTGAAGCCTTCGGTGTCACCGAATCGCGCATTTGCCAGATCCATGCGCAGGCCATACTCGCCATCCGTGCCCTGATCCAGCGGCACGAGTCCACCGGTGTCTAACCTCTAGCGAGGCTCGAGGCCATGGTCATCTTTCTAGGCGCCTTCATCGTTCTAGCCTCCGTGCTGGGAGGTTTTGCCATGTCGGATGGCCATCCGATAATGCTGGTCCAGATGTCCGAGTTCGTGGTCATTTGCGGTTCGGCGGCGGGTGCCTTGGTGATCATGTCCCCCAGGAAGGTCCTCATGGATATGGTCCGCCAGCTCGTCGATGCTTTCAAGGGTGCTCCCTATAGCAAATCGTCCTACGAGGACTTATTCAAAGCGCTCTACGAGCTGTTCATGCTCGGTCGCCGCAACGGAATGATCGCACTGGAAGAGCATGTGATGGACCCGCAAAACAGCAGCATTTTCGGCAAGTACCCCGGCTTCCTCAAGAACGCCCCCGCCGTCGAATTACTCTGCGGCGGACTGCGGCCGATCATTGATGGCAAGGTTAAGCCCGACCAGCTCAAGATGCTTCTGGAAGTCGAGCTCGAGACCCTTGAGGCTGATTCGCACAAGCCAATCGATGTGCTCACCCGCACTGCCGATGCCATGCCTGGCTTCGGGATTGTGGCCGCTGTGCTGGGCATTGTGATTACCATGGGTTCGATTGCCGGGCCAATCGAGGAGATCGGCCACCACGTTGCCGCCGCCCTGGTCGGCACCTTCCTGGGAATCTTGATCTCCTATGGCTTTCTTAATCCGCTGGCAGTCAACCTCACCTTCACCAACGTCGCCGAGATGGCCTACGCACGCTGCATCGCGACCGCGATTATCGGTTTCGCCAGTGGCATGGCCCCGATTATGGCGGTCGAAGTCGCCCGGCGCGGGTTGAGCAGCGAGGTCAAACCCGGCGCGGACGAGCTGGAGGCGATGCTCAAGGCAGCGGCCACCCCAGCCCGGACCTAGCTTGGACCATCGCGTCTATCCACAGCCACAGGTGGCTGACTCAAAACCATGAAACACAAACATGCCCATCACGGAGGTGCTTGGAAAGTGGCTTACGCTGACTTTGTCACCGCGATGATGGCTCTGTTTCTGGTGCTCTGGCTCACTTCCCAAGATGAAAAAATCAAGGAAGCCGTCCAACGCTCTTTCCGAAACCCGTTCATCTCTCTGACCAAGGAGTCCACTGGAATCGTCCCAAACAAGGATGCCCAGGCGATGAAGGCGCAGTCCGGCAACTTCGATTCCTCGTCCGCGGTAGAGTTGAACATGCTTCGGCGTATGGCCGAGGACCTGATCAAAACTCTGCAGAGCAACCCCGAAACGCCTGAGGAAAGCCCGGTCAAAGTGGAGATGACCCCCGATGGCATGCGGATCAGCGTCTTCGATCGCAATCGAAAGCCCATTTTCCAGCCCGATTCGGCCGACTTCACCAATTATGGCGGATGGGTCTTCTCCACGCTCGCCTGGGAAATCGCTCGGTTCACCAATTCGTTCAAGGTCGAACTCGAAGGCCATACCGAACTGGGCCATCAACCCCGTAGCAAGCTCTATGGCAGTTGGGAGCTTTCCGCCGATCGCGCTAACTCGGCCCGCCGTAAGCTCGTTCAGTTTGACGTCACCCCAACTCAGATACGAAAAGTCGCCGGCTTCGCCGATACCATGCCGCTGTCGGACGTCCCACCGCAGGACGAGAGTAATCGGCGCGTGGCCGTCCTGTTGCGAATTAAATCCGGCTCTCTCTAGCAGCTCATGGCGGCCCCTTTCATACCTCTGACGCTTGGCAACGCTTGCGGTCCATCCAGCTCCACGGAGGGTCAATCTCCATTCAAAGTGCTGACTCATTCCGAAGCTGCCCATGCGCTCGGCGCTTCCTCTCCTGCTTCCCCAGGAACCGCTCCTCAACCTCAAGCACCGACCGCCCCCCCTGTGGTCACCGTAGAGCGCGACGGCGATCGGGTGACTCACGTGCGCATCCAGTGTTCCTGCGGCCAAGTGATCGAGCTGGTTTGCAGCTACTGAGAAGTCCCAACCTGGCACGCAGGCCGGCAGAGTGTCGCCAGATCAACTACGCCTCCTGAGCCTCCCGGTTTCCCGAAGATTAGGCTCCTTGACGAGGCATCTGGTTCTGAATCCCGGAGCCCTATTCCTTGACGGTCTCCTTCCTGGGCTCGCGTCGCGTTGCGCTCGCCTCCGAAACGCCTCCTCGAGGAGCGTGAACCAAGGCGTGGCAAGCCGAGCCCCCCGTATCACCTCCAGCCTGACAGGTCCGACCGGGCAAAAACTGCGTTGCTAGACCTGATCGTTGGCGGCAGGTTTTTCCGATCCAGCCGAAGAAACCGTCCGAAATCCCAGCAAAATGGCCCTTTCTAGCTGCTGGCATACCCATTGCTTGGCAGTTGCGTATGAACGTCAGTCTGTACCAAGCCGCAGCGGCTCTAAATGCTAACACGCGGTGGCAGGATGTCATTTCGGAGAATCTCTCCTCCGCCTCGATTCCTGGGTTCAAGAAGCAGGATATGACGTTCAGCGCCGTGCAGGCTGGCCTCATGCCTCAAGCCTCAGCCGGCCAGCCCCTCAACTATGTCCTGCCCAGCGCCTCGTCAGCCACCAGCTTTACACCAGGAGAACTCAAATTCACCGGCGGCCCAACGGATGTGGCAATTGACGGCTCCGGTTTCTTCCAGGTGCAGTTACCCAATGGCGGAATGGGATTCACTCGTGACGGCGAATTCAACGTCAACGCTCAAGGCCAATTGGTCACCAAACAGGGTTACCCGGTCATGGGCAATGCAGGCCCGATTCAGCTCGATCGCAATAATGCCAACCCCATCTCGATTTCCTCCACGGGCGAGATCAGCCAAGGTTCGGAGCCGCGCGGCAAACTCAAGGTTGTCGATTTCAGCGATCCGAAACGGCTAACCCCGATTAGCGGCGGATGCTTCATTGCCACCGATCCTGGCTTGCAGCCAATCGATGTTCCCGGTGGTGCTTCCGTTCGCCAACACTATTTGGAGGCGGCCAACACCACTGCGGTCTCTGAAATGGCCAGCCTGATTGGTGTGATGCGAGCTTCGGAGACCAATCAACGCGTCATTCAAATCAACGACGATCGCATGGGCCGGGCAATCACCGAGCTCGGCAGCCCTAACTGAGTCTGACCTATGATGCGCGCTCTTTATTCCGCCGCTGCCGGCATGGAATCCCAGCAGACCAACCTGGACGTCATCGCCAACAATCTCGCCAACGTTAACACCACGGGTTTCAAGAAGGACAAGGCCGAGTTCCAGGACTTGGTTTATCAGACCATCCGGGCGCCAGGATCGGATCAGGGCAGCGGCAACAAACTGCCCACCGGCGTGCAGATCGGACATGGCTCGCGGCTGGTGGCTACCGCAAAAATCTTTACCAACGGCGAATTGACCCAAACTGGCGAGCGTCTCGACGTGGCGATCCAAGGTGACGGCTTTTTCGAGGTCCAGATGCCCGATGGAACAAAAGCCTACACCCGGGACGGAGCCTTAAAGACTGCGTCCGACGGACGCGTGACCACGAGCGACGGCTTGGTGTTGCAGGGCGGCTTTCAGGCCGTTGCCGCCGGCACGACTGCGTTAACCATCGCCCCCACCGGCGATGTGACCGCCGTGACCGCCAGCGGCCCTCAGAGCTACCGAGTGCAGATCGTCCGCTTCGCCAATCCCGCCGGACTCCAGAGCATGGGTGCCAACCTTTATAAGGAGACCCCCGCCTCCGGCGCAGCCGAGTTGGGAAACCCCGGGGAGAACGGATTCGGGCAACTGCAGCAGGGCTACCTCGAATTGTCCAATGTCAAAGTCGTTGAGGAGATGGTCAATATGATCATGGCTCAGCGAGCTTACGAAGTGAACTCCCGAGCCGTGCAGGCCGCGGATGAAATGATGCAGATGAGCAACAATCTGCGACGCGGATAAGCGCCTATGTTCCCCTTTCAGATCCTGGTCCGAACGGAACCTGCCCGCTCTCGCAGACCATCCGCAGTCGCCAGTCTCTCGTTTCTCCTGGCCGCTTTCGGATCAATTGCTTTCGGCCTGGGTGCTGAGGCAAACACCGCTTGGCGGCTGCTGAGCAACGCTCAGGTGGATGCTCGCGGAGTCTTCCTCCAGCAGGTGCTCGTTGAACCGCCTCTGGGATGTCCTCCCCTCCGCCTGGCCCCAGCGCCTGCATTGACTCAAACGACGGTGATCACACGGACCCAGATCCTGGAGCTGTTGCGTCTCCAAGCCCCCGAGTTGGCCACCACCAATTGGACCGGGCCGCAGCAGATCACCATCCAACGCCGGAGCCGTCCCCTGGAAGAGCCCGAAGTCCTCGAGCGCCTCACGGCGGTGCTGCAGAAGGAGTCTGTACGCGACCGCGGCGAACTGGAACTGCGTCTGACCCGTCCTTGGCCTGCCACGTTGATTGCAGATGAAGCATGTGCGGTCCGGATCCTAGAATTGCCCACCGCCGGGGTCAGCCAGAGTTTTATCGTTCGCTTCGAGTTGCTGGCCGGCAAGGAATCCCTCGGAACCTGGCAAGTGCCGGTGCAAGCCCGGATTTGGCGAGAGGTCTGGATTTCAGGTTCGCCACTTCCTCGGGGGCAGTCCTTGCGCACGGCGGACTTGGTTGCCGAACGCCGTGACATTCTCGCGTTCCGTGACGCTCTGCCCGCGGTCGCTTTCGAGGATCCGGCACTGGAATTGGCTGAGAACCTCGTTGCCGGAGTTCCTCTCACCCTGCGCATGATCCGCTCTCGCCCGCTGATCCACCGAGGCACCGTCGTCGACGCCGTGGTCGCTGACGGATCGATGACCATTTCGATCAAAGTAGAAGCGCTCGAAGACGGTCTGCGCGGCCAGAGCGTCCGGGTGCGCAATCTCAAATCTCGCCACGAGTTTTGGGGAAAGGTTCAAAATGAAGAAACGATTCTTGTTACCCTGTAAACGCCACGCCCTCCCAATCTTGGGTCTCGTCCTCGCAACGCTTCCTGTTCGCGGGGATTCTCTTTGGAAGGAAGGGAGTTCGCGCTCTATGGTCAGCGACAAGCGAGCCTATGCTGTGGGCGACATTGTCACCATCCTGGTGCAGGAGAGCAACACGGCCACCAAGAATAATAACACCAAGACCTCCAAGAGCACCGGAATTGATGCGAATATCAACAGTCTGCTCTTCGGCCCAACAGCCAGCGGTTTATTGACCAAAAAGGGCCAGTATCCGGCGATCAGCATGAGCGGCAAGAACACCTTCGACGGGGGTGGCACCATAGCGAACTCCGAGAACATTACCGCACGAATTTCGGTGTGCGTCGTGGACACCCTGCCCAATGGCAACTTGGTCCTGGAGGGCACCCGCCAGACCGCTTTTGCTCATGAAACCCTGGACGCCGTGCTCCGCGGTGTAGTCAGAAGCGAGGATATCGCGGCGAACAACACGGTCTATAGCTACAATGTGGCCAACGCCACCATCAAATACATCGGCAAAGGCGCAGTCTCGGACAGTCAGCGTAAGGGTTGGCTCACTAAAGTCTGGGACAAGGTCACCCCCTTCTAACCCTTTTTTATGCATGGTCGGCTAATCGCCACACTGCTCGCGGTTTCTTTGCTCCTGCCGCCCAACTCGCGGGCGGCTGGTTCGCGTATTAAGGACATCGCTGTTATCGCCGGGGCGCGGGACAACCAACTGGCCGGCTTTGGCCTGGTGGTGGGCCTCGCCAACGATGGCGACAAGGATCCCGTCTATACCCTCCAGAGCCTGGCCAACATGCTCCAATCCTATGGCGTCACTGTCCCAGCATCCGCCCTCTCTTCCAAGAATATCGCCGCCGTTATGGTTACCGCAGACCTGCCTGCCTTTGTCAAAGAGGGCACCCGCTTGGATGTCATGGTGTCCGCCATCGGCGATGCCAAGAGCCTGCAAGGCGGAGTGCTCCTTCAAACCCCTCTTTTCGGCGCCGATCATAAGACTGCCTATGCCGTGGCTCAAGGCACGCTCGCCGTGGGCGGTTTCGTAGGCGGCACGGGCGGCTCCGGTGGGGCGACGGTCCAAAAGAACCATCCCACTGTTGCCCAGATTTCAGGAGGCGCTTTGGTCGAAACCGAGGTCCCCGCGGGCGTGGTTCACAACCATCACATTGAACTCCTCTTGCGCGAACCCGATTTCACCTCCGCCGCGCGCATGGCCGCCGCCATCAACATCACGTTCCCTGACTTGGCTCAAGCGATCGATCCCAATAGCGTTCGAGTCCGAGTGCCCCCAGACACCGAGGTCTCCCCAGTCGACTTCATCGCCCGTTTGGAAGCCATCGAGGTAACTCCGGACACTCCCGCCCGGGTGATCATCAACGAGCGAACAGGCACAATCGTCGCGACCTCCCGCATCAAGATTTCCAGTTGTGCGGTCTCACACGGGGAACTGACCATTACCATTGCCTCAAGCGTAGATGTCAGCCAGCCCAACCCTGCCAGCCAGAATGGCAACACCGTGGCCACCCCGCGCACCGACACCAAAGTCAACGAAGCCAAGGGCGCCATGATCACTTTGCCCGAGATGCCTACCATCGAGAAAGTCGCCGCCGGATTGAACGCCATCGGCGTCACTCCTCGGGATATGATGTCCATCTTCCAAGCCATGAAGCAGGCTGGCGCTCTTCAGGCCGAGTTGATTATGCGCTGAAAAGACATGGAAACCTCCCCGATTCAATCTCGCACTCGCGCTGCTGACCTCCCTCTCGAATGCCTGGCCTCGAACACCCAGGTGCCGGAAACCGAAAAGCTCGCCGAGGTGAGCCGGCAATTTGAGGCCGTGTTGCTGCGCCAAGTGCTCAGTCAGGCGCAAAAGCCTGCGTTCCCTTCCCGCAGCCACCCACAAACGGTTAGCTCGGGCATTTACCAGGATATGATGACCCAGCAACTCGCCGACCAGATTACACGTTCAGGTGGTCTCGGCTTGGGAACCTCGCTCCAGTCCCAACTGACCAAACAGGTGATCGGCCCCCATGAGACCCTGTCTAAGCTCCCGAATCGGCACAGTCATCCAACCGACGCGATTCCCACCGGCAAGCATCACACTAACGCAGGAAAGTTATGATCCCCAAGCTGGAGAACCTCATCGAGGCGCTGCGTGAAGAGCTGCAACAATATGGCGAAATGCTCGCGCGCCTCGACCAACAGCAAGAGATGGTCATCCGCCGCGCCGCTGACGATCTGCTCATGTGCGTTGCCGGAATCGAAGAGCAGGTGAGGATTCTGCACGCGGCCCGAAAGGAACGCCAAGTTCGCCAGCGTGCCCTCGCCCTGCACCTCGGGCTGGATCAAAATGCGACCTTTGCCGAGCTCATCCCTTCGCTGCTGGAAGATTATCGCCCCTTAGTCAGCGCGCTTGTTCAGGAAAACAACGAACTGCTCGTCCGGGTTCAACAGCGCACGCGTCAAAATCACCTCCTGCTTTCCAGGTCGTTGGACCTGATGCAGAGGTTCATGAATTCACTCTTCGGCTTCGGCACGAACCCCGTTTATAACGAAACGGGCGGCACCCGCGCCCGGGTCTTGCCGTCGCGCCCCCTCTACGAAGCTGTCGGCTAAGACGCTTATGCCAGCCATAGGACTCTTTGGTACGTTGGATATGGGCGCCCGCGCGCTGGCCGCCCAGCAGGCCGGCATCCAGGTCACCGGCCACAACCTCGCCAACGTCAATAACACCGCCTACGCACGCCAACGCCTTAACCTGCAAACCTCCCTCCCGGTCGCAGGACCCGGTGGTTGGGAGGGCACTGGGCTGGATGCCGGCTCGGTTGTCCAAATCCGAAACAGCTTCCTCGATGCTCAAATGGTCAGCGAGGCCAGCGCGCAAGGCTCGTTGGAGACCCAGCAGAGCGCGCTTCAGCAATTACAATCTGATCTCGGCCAGACTCTCGCGGGAGCCAGCGACCCCTCCTCCGCAAGTACCAGTACTCCTACACCTGGGGGATTAGCCGGAGGGCTCACCGACCTCTTTAACGCCTTCCAGAGCCTGTCGACCGATCCCAGTTCCTTGGGCCAGCGCTCGGTGCTGCTTATGAAAGCATCTGGGCTCGCCTCCCAATTCAACCAAGTCGACCAATACGTGGGCCAGCTCTCCGGCTCACTGGACCAGTCCGTGAGCACCAATGTCGATCAGGCAAACCAACTGCTGTCTGACATCGCCAGCCTCAACGGACGGATCGCTCAAGCCGAAACCAGCGCACCAGGCTCAGCGAACGACGTACGCGATCTACGTCAGCAGAAGCTCGAAGAGTTGGGCAAACTGGTGAAAGTCGATGTCGGACAAGACGGCGACAACTCGCTCACCATCTCCGTCTCCGGTTCCGAGTTGGTGTCGGGAAGCAAGGTGCTCGACACCTTGGGAACCTACGCATCTGGGAACGAGACCCTTCTAGTCCAGACCGCAGGATCGAATCAACCGCTCACACTGACCGGCGGCCAAATCGAGGGCGCCATCACGGTCAGGGACGGCGAAGTGGCAGCGCTCCGCAAGCAAATCAACTCGCTGGCCAGCCAGCTCATTACTCAAGTCAACGCCATTCATCGCTCCGGTTTCGGCTTGGAGGGCAGCACCGGGGCCGATTTCTTCACTGGCACGAACGCCGCGGACATTGGCGTGAACGCCGACCTGGCTGACAATCCTGACCTGGTCCAAGCCAGCGGCGTGAAGGGAGCTGTTGGCGACAACCAAGTCGCCCTGGCGCTGGGCCGTTTGGCCAACCAAACGATCCCTGCCCTCCAGAACCAAACTCTCAGTCAGAACTATGCCACCAGCGTCACTGGGGTCGGGCAATCGCTGGCCACCGTGACCACCCAAGTCTCCGATCAACAGGCCGTTCAGACGATGCTCTCCCAACAGCGCGATTCCGTTAGCGGCGTCTCGCTCGACGAAGAAATGACCAACCTGACCGCATACCAACGAGCATTTGAGGCCTCCGCGAAGTTGATCACCACCGTTGACGAGATGCTCACGACCATCGTGAACATGAAGACGTAGCCTCGCCTCCTCTACGGCCGCAGCACATGCGTATCATTTTCTGCCCCGTAATCCACAGTTTCTGCCCCCCTAGCCTATGCGTGTAACCTCTAACTCTTTTCCCAGCTCGCTAGTCAACCAGTTGGGCCAACTTTCCGACCTCCAGAACCGGCTACAGACCCAGATCTCCACCGGCCAGCGCATCCAGCTGCCCCAGGATGACCCGGTCGCCACGCAGCAGGTCCTTGGAATCCAGACCGAGGTCAGCACCCTGGCGCAGCAGCAATCCAACATCGCCCACGAGCAGGAGTTGGCTAGCTCAACCTACAATGCGATCAACGGTCTTAAGACCATCAGCGATCGGGCCAACGAAATTGCCACACTCGCTGACGGCACCAAATCTCCGCAAGACCTGGCGACCTACGCCAGCGAGGTCACTGAACTGATCAAACAGGGTGTCGAAGCGGCTAATACCCAGATTGGCGGTTCCTACCTCCTGGCGGGCACTCAAAACGACCAACCGCCGTTCTCGTTGACCACCGACTCAAACGGATTGGTGACGGGCGTGTCCTATCAGGGCAACACCAGCCTGGCGGAGAACGAAGTAGCATCCGGGGTGACCATGAGCGCTCAAACCTTGGGCGCGAACTCCACCGGGAGCGGTCCGCGCGGACTCGTTACCGACAGCCGGTCAGGAGCTGATTTGTTCAATCACTTGATTGCTCTCCAGAACCATTTGACCTCTGGTGACACCTCGACAATTGCCTCTCAAGACCGAGGCAATTTGTCGAAGGACGAGGACAATCTCCTGTTTCATGTCAGCGCCAACAGCGCCGTTCAGGCCCGCCTCGAGGCTGCCTCTTCTTCGGCCAGCGATCGCACCACTTCTCTTCAACAACGCCTCTCCAGCGAGACCAGCACCGACATGGCCCAGACCATCGTCCGCCTCAATCAGACGCAGAACGCGTATCGCGCGGCCTTGGCTAGTGGCAGCCAGATCCTCAACTTGTCCTTGCTGGACTACCTCAAGTAATGGACCCTTTTTCCTGGAGGACATTTTCGCCCGCAAGAGGGGCTAAATCTGCCTACGCCCCTGGCATCTTCGGTCAGAAGGGAATGGCCAAATGCGGTTTACCCGCGGGTTTTCAGGGGTTTTCAGCGTTTTTAGCGGCTGGCACGCCCGTTGCTACGCCCTCTACCTACAGTAATATGAATACCGTTGACCTAGCTGAACTTGAGAGCACGGAAACACGAGAAACCAAGGTGATCCACCTGCCCCGCGGCCTCATGGGCTTCGAGCACATCGACCAGTACGAACTGATCGAGGATCCCGCTGAGGCACCCTTCCGCTGGCTCCAAGCCGTCAACGATCCTTCCTTCGCTTTTCTAGTCCTTTCGCCTTTCGAGGTGCTCCCCGACTACCAGCCCGACATCGACCCGCAAGATGCCGAGTACCTCGAACTCACTTCGCCGCTCGACGCCCTCATCCTAAACATTGTCACGCTGCGCTCTAACGGACGTGCCACCATAAACCTAAAAGGTCCGGTGATCGTTAACCGTTACTCGCTGCGCGGCAAACAAGTCGTGTTGGCGAATGGTCCGGAATATCCCACGCGGTACCCGCTGCCCGTTGCAGAATAACTCGGCACCCCCCCCTCGACCTTATGCTCATCCTCTCACGCAAAACTAGCGAAAGCGTGGTCATCGACGGCCGCATCGTCGTTAAGATCGTGCGGATCGATGGAGATGTGGTCAAAGTGGGCATCGAGGCTCCTCTCAACGTGCCGGTTCACCGCCAGGAGGTTTACGAAGAGATCCAGCGCAACAACCAGGAGGCTCTCACCGAGGGACGCCCGGTTCTTCCGAGGCTGCATCGTCACTCGCCCCCGGAGTCAAAACCTGGTCTGGTCGAAACCCCCGCCTAACCCCGAAACCAAAAGGATTAACCCTAAACAAAACACAAAACTATGGTCATCAACACTAACATCGTGGCCCAGCTCGCGGCCGACAACCTCACTCGCAGCCAAACTAACCTCAGCCAGTCTCTGCAACGCCTGAGCTCGGGCTCCCGCATCGCCAGCCCCGCCGACGATCCCGCCGGCATGGCCGTCTCCATGCGCTTGGACGCCCAGGTTAACCGCATCAGCGCCGCAAAGAACAACGTGGGCGATGCCGTCTCTTTCACCCAAGCCCAAGACGGCTACCTCCAAAAGATCGGCAGCGCGTTGAACCGCATGAGTGAGCTGTCCGTCCTGGCTCAAGACTCGACCAAGACCGACTCCGACCGCAGTCTCTACAACAACGAATTTACCCAGTTGGCGGCCTACATCACCAGCGCCTCCAGCAAGGACTTCAACGGCGTAAGCCTGTTTACCAGCAGCGCCCTGTCGGTTACCACTGATCCCGATGGTGCCATCTTCTCGATGGGCGGAACCGACCTGAGCACCGCCGCCTACACCGGCGCGACCGGCTCGGATATTTCCACCGCCAGCAATGCCGCCACCGCGTTGACTAAGGTAAAGGCCGCTATCACGCAGCTTTCCGCGGATCGTTCGACCATCGGCGCATATCAGTCCCGGCTCAACTTCACCGCCGACCAGCTGTCCGTCAGTTCCGAGAATCTCACCGCAGCCAGCTCCCGGATCAGCGACGTCGACGTGGCTCAGGAAGCCACCAATTACGCCAAGCAGAACATCCTCGTCCAATCCGGCACCGCGATGCTCGCTCAGGCCAACTCCATGCCGCAAAGCGTCCTTCGGCTTCTGCAGCAGTAATCTTCCGCGACCAACTTGGTTAGGGTGAAACGGCCCGGCGGTTCTCCAGGCCCAGGAGACTGCCGGGCCGCGTTGTTTTCACAAACTAAGGCTCCAGAGTAATCGCGACCAGAAACGGCGCCGAAGCGGTCAGCGACGAAATGAAATCAATCGATTGCACTTCCACTTCCTGCCTCGGATTGCGCCAGGTCGTGAGAAACAGCCGCCTCTTCTGGGCCATCGAGACTCCCGCGGCTTCATCGCAGGCCGCTCCTTCCCAGGCCACGACACTGCCTGCAACCTGTTCGGGGTTGGTTTCCCGTGGCACCCAGTCGCAGACCTCCTGCCCGTAAAGCACCGGGACATAACGCAGTTGTCCGTCGGCGTAGTGCACCACGTAATAGGCGATCTGCTTGGCCTGTACCTCGCTCCAACCAGTGCCATGCAAGAAGTGGATCGCCCGGCATTTCTGCCTCGCTGGGATTCCGGTCACCTCGTGCGGATAAACCCGATTTACCAGCTCACGCCCGGCCAGTTGAACCACGCCCCGAGTATCAAACGCAATCCCACGCAGGGTCTGCACGCCGTTGGAGAGGGCGCCCAAGCTACCCGCAGTGCCGCCATGCCAGTTCTCTCGCAAGCTAGCGTTGTAAAAATCCGTGAGATCCAGCAGGTAGACCGGAGCTGTCGGGCTGCGCCGAGTGGTGACCGGCCTGGGGCCGACGGCAGGCGACCCCGACTCCAGCCAATACGCCAGTTTCGAGCGCATCGGCCCAAATACCAGAAAGACGATCAGGATCACAAAGAACACGAGGCTCAGCGCCCGCCAAACCACGCCCAGCAATCGTTTGACACCCCTCAGGAAGTTCACCCACCGCCGCCACAGTTCCTCCTCCGGCATGTTGGCCAGAATCCAGTCGCGGTCGAACGCTCGATAGTAGATGCGGTTGCGCACCTTTAGTAGCCCACGCTCTTCCCGCGTAACTCCCGAAAGCCGAAGCACACCGACCAGCGGATTGGTTTCCTCGTCCGCCACCGGCGCGATCTTCGCCAGCCCAAAACCCAAGCGGAACATCCGAGAGATTCGGGTAGTCAGATGGACCCTTCGATAGAGCCGAAGCAGTTTCGCCCGATCGACTTCACTGCGCAGCAACCGCTCGCGCACGAACAATAAATTGTCATCGCGCTCACGTGCCCGATGCGAAAGAAAAATCTCCTCGCACACGCGATCCACCCCGCGGTCCCACCAGACCGACCGATCCAGTGCCACCGCTTGGCAAAGCCGCTGGGTAAGGTATGGGTGGCCGCCTGTCCAGTACAAGATCCTCCTGAGCAGCCGCGTCGAAAGCCAGCGCGGCCGCCCCAGCGCCGATGCCAGCGGTTCCGCCTCCTCCTCCGTAAAATCACGCAGCTCAATTCGGCGCGCCACGTTGAAAGGGGTCATGCGCACGTCCTTAATCAGGTCGCTGGGCGTGGCTACCCCGAGCAGGCAAAAGGCCAATCGCTGCCAGGCTGGTTCCTGGGCTCGCCGCGTGAAGCATTCCCGGATGGCCGCAAAAAACTCATCGGTGGAAAAAGGCAAGGAGTGGACCACATCAATTTCGTCTACAAAAATGACCAGCGGTCCCCCAGCCTCCAAAGCCAAGTCGCGCAAGCCCCCAAAGAATCTCTGCACCGGGCCCACCGAATCGTGTTTCTGCCAGTAGACCTCGCCATCCTCCTCCATCCCCAACTGCCTGCCCAGACGGACCATTAACCCGGCATACCATTGTTCGGCCGTCAAATTCTGTCCAATCGCGGTGAGATCCAAAACGGCGATCCTCGCGCCTTGGGCGCGTAGTTTCTGAGCCGTCCGTACCATCAGCGAGGACTTCCCCATCTGGCGCGAGGTCAGCACGTAGCCAAATTCCCCTTGAGTCAGGGCGCCCAGGAGATCCTGGTCCGCCTTCCGAACGAGGTAACAAGGAGCATCGGCGCGCAGCGTGCCGCCGATGACATAGAAGTTCACGCTGCCTGCATTCATCTCGACTCAAACCGCTGCCTGCGGGCAACCAGAGGCCCGCCCACCGATCGCAACCTCCTGCCAACCGCCCGTGAGGCGAGATCCTGGGCCACTTCCAAGGATCTCACTGCAGGTGCCGGCGCAAAAAGGCAGAGTACAGCCGGCAACGCGGTCGTGCGTTGAGCGCCGAATCACCCGCCACCAATCCGGCGCTCCGCAGCCGGTAAAAACTCTCCTGCGTCGGGCAAGGCACATCTCGCAGCAGATTGCGCATGACCTCTACCAAAGCCGGGTCTTTGGCCAACAAGACGAGCAAGCGCCGCAAATGATCTCCGTAGAACCCCTCGTCCCGCACTGCCTGGCTCTCAAAGGTGGCAAAGCCCAGTCGCCGTGTTGTGATCTCGTGCAGGCCGCGCCGAACCAGGTAGGGATGCCCCCCCACCAGGCGAACCAGCAGACCTACCTCTTCGGGATCTTTGAGCGGCCGCCCGTGGCGCCGATTGAGCTCGGCTACCTGGAGCGGATGGAAGTCGTCCAACGTCAATCTCGTGCCGACATTGAATGGGGATTGATTCAGGTCGGTGATGAACAGGTGAGCTTCGGTCGCGTAGGCAATGGCCAGCGTAAGCCGAGATAGCGGGCCGCTGGGGTCCAACGCCCGTTCATTATGCCAGGAGCGAAACAGCCCAAACACCTCGCTCCCAAATGGGCAGAGGAATAACCGATCCACTTCGTCCATTCCCCACACCAGGCTCCCGTTAAACTTGCCCAGAACTTCGCGCCTGAGATAGCGCTCGAAATTTGCGTTCGGACCGCGGCGCTCGTCCCAGACATCCGAGGGCAGGACGGGAAGGTTCAGTTGATCCGCCAGCGATTCGGCCAGAGTGAGATACAGGTTTTCGACCTTTCCGAGATTGACTGCGTTAAGCTTCTGGAAGTCCGTGGCCACTACCTTGAATCCCTGCTGCCGCGCGAAATGCAGCCCCCGAGCCAGCAGTGAGGTCTTGCCCATCTGCCGCGCGCCCTTAAGTAAGATAATGCTGTCGCGGCGAGTGATAGCCTCCTGCAGACTCCCATCGACCGGTCGTGCGATGTAGAACTCGGATTCCAACGGCGCCGCACCGCCAAAGGACTCGCTGGCCAAAGGCCCTGCCGGCTCTCGGGGGTGTAGTTCGTCTGCTCGCGGAGTAGGCTGCACGATCGGCAGCCCGCTCAAACGTTGGCCTTTGCCTGGCAACCCGCCCTGCTCGGCTCTAGCCTCGGGCAAGTGAGCCAGCGCATTCATGATCTCGGCGAGAAGTCCTTCGTCGTCTTGGGGACCTTCCCAAAGAAAATACTGGATCCGGCTTAGGATGCCGCCTATGGGTTCGGGCAGCGGGCCCGTGTAGTTGACTCTCACCGGCAACAACGCTGGACGCCCTTGCCGCACCTGGCTCGCCTCCTGTGCGTGCTCGACCTCGAAACCCATCATCTCGCTTCGAACCGACTCGGCCGACAGAAGTGCAATCACCGCGTCAGACGTTCGAATCCGTTCTTCGATTTCCCGAGCCCAATCCACGCCCATGACGAGGTGCCGGTCGATGAAGACGCTGTGCTTTGCCTGCCCCAAACGCTCTTCCAACATGGCCAGCACTTTTTCGTCGGGCTGCGCGCCACGCCGGTAAGTGATCACAACTTTCAACGCCTGGGCTCTCGTCGAAGCTTCCGACGCTGCGCCAGCCAGGCTTTGGTGGTGATGAAGCGGATTCATGACAAATTTAGCTGGTTATAGCGTTAGAAATATAGTCGATCTAACGCATGATAAACAAGCCATTTTAATGGTTCCCCCGTTTCCTCGGCTCGACCGAATACGCACGAGCGGCGTGCGGTTCCAAAACGTGCTGTGTCCGGAGTGCGCGGCTTACGGCCACACCGACCGATAGAATCTCCGACGCGCGCCAGGCGGCGGCGTGTCCGCAAACCGGACCAAGCCACCCACGCCGGCCACACCCGTGCCCAACGGTTCCCAACTGGGGGCATCGACCTTATCGGCGTACTGGATGCGGTAGGCTGTCCCTGGGATGCCGTCGAACTGAAGCGTGAACGTTCCGTTTGTGCCGGGCCCGGTGAGGGTCAAGTTGGGGGATGGAACAACGCCCATCTCGTCCGTGGCCGTGAAACTCGTGAATCCATAATCGTGGTTCACTCCAGTTGCCCCCTGAAGGAAAATCCCCATCCCGGGACTGCCGGTCGCATACGTGCTATCCGTTCCCTCCAAAACCCGGGTACCGTTGATATAGGCCGTGATCGTATCATTGGTGATAGCTCCCATGACCGTGTCACCTGTATGCAGAATGTATTCCGATCCGCCGGTGGCTGCTACATAGGTGAAATCGTTCAGCGCCCCATTCCATCGCACAATCTGCACGTAGCAGCTTGAATCCGGCCGAAGCGAGAATAGGACTTCATACCCGGTGCAGCTATGAGCGGAAAGTGCACTCCGCAGTCGGATCTCAACCTCCTCATAGACTCCACCAGAAACGCGATTGGTGGCGTAAACAGTCGCCATCGCGGTTTGATTTGGACCCCATGTCCCTGTCAGCAGGGCGGTTGCATCGTCATACCCGGTTGACCCTGACTCAAGTCCCACCGCCAGCCCGGGCGTTGTAGAAATATCCGCCCAGTCCACCCCCACCGCCTTGCCGTTAATCCAGTTGCCGCCCTCCGAAATGGGATTCTCGGTAGAGGGGAAATAGGTCGTGTAGGTCCTCGCAACCGCTTCGGTCACGGGGCATAATGCCAATAGCATCAAAACCTTCGCGCAGGCGACCTGCCGCCTGGGCGCCAAAAGGCGACCCAATACAGCCTTCATGCATGAGCCCAAAGCGGCTAGTCCCGCCACCGGCCCGCCACAGCCTTGTTCCGTTCTGCGTCGTTGGAAACCTGCGTGCAACATCGAAGCTATCGGAGCATCGGGATACGGTGTTTCTCGAACAAGCCCTAACTGAGTTGGCTTAGGGGCGCTGGTTGGTGGTCCTCGCCCACTCGCACGTTTCGCCCTTGAACGTCGCTCCGTTGGCGGGAGCGCTAGCAACTATGCGACCTCGAGCCGGCTTTCCCGGTCCTGCGTGTGTACCTCGTCATCCTCGGAGGCCCCTATCCCTCGAAATTCCAAGCACTTCTGCCTTGTGCCTCAAGCAGCCAACCCCCAACATGTTATGCCTATGGCAAAAGCATTAACAAAGTCACAAGTGGCGGCGGCTGTCGCCGAAAAGGTCGGTCTCACCAAGAAGCAAGGCGTGCAGACCCTGGAAGCGCTCGCGGAGCTGGCGTACAAGAACGCTAAGAACTCCTTCACGCTCCCGGGCTTGGGCAAATTGGTCCTGGTCAATCGTAAGGCGCGGATGGGACGCAATCCCGCAACTGGCGCCACGATCAAGATCGCCGCGAAGAAAGTGGTCAAGTTCCGTGTAGCCAAGGCCGCAAAGGACGCGATCCTGGGTAAGAAGTAGCCGAACAGATTTACCTTTGGCCGAGGGCAGGAACAAAGTGTCCTGCCCTTTTTGTTCTCCCGCCTGGCGTGGATTCCTCCTGCCCCATCCAGCCTGCAACCGACGACCGGCTGCGGCGAAATTGAGATGACCGCCGTCTCTTCCAGCTCGCAGCAACCTTCCTAGAGCGATCTCCGCCCCGCGCGGAATCGGCCTATTGTCCCGCGAAAACCTTCTTCTCGATCTTCTCCATCTCTTTCGCGATGCCCTTGGCCTTGGCGCCGACAGGCAGGAAAAACTCGGTCCACGCCGGGCGCGTAGGCATCTTATCGATGGTCTCAAAAAGAGCCTTGATGCCCTCGATGCCCAGACCCGTCTCGAGTCCGTTGCGGACCCCTGCTTTCATCGCCGTGTCCCATTCTTCCGGGGTGACCAGGTCCTCGATCGGTTTGGGCGTGCTCGAGGCAGGGTCCAGACTCGATGCGTATTTCTGGTAGTTACCCAAATAAACGTGGGCGAGCTTGATCGCCACCACCGTACCAACCATCTGACGGAGATTGCTCAACTGCTCCTGCATTACCGCGTCGGTCCAGTACTTCGGGTTGTCGATATTGGGAAGGTCCCTGAGTTCCTTGTCCCCCGACTCATGCGACAGACTCAGGATATACTTCTCGAAATACCCCTTCTCGACCGTATCGATCGCTTTGGCGTGGGCGACATTGTTAACCAGATCGATGAAGCCAACGGACACAAACACAAAACCAAGGGTCTTATTGTCCTCCGTAAGAGAGGACAGTTGGACCATCGGGGTGACGTCGGTAATGACCGAAACCGGCTCTGGGTTGAGCACCGCCCGTTGCTTGGGAGCAAGGGACTTGTAGAGGTCCAACCCCAGCCCGCGAATGGTCTTGAGATAACTAATCTTGTAGCGTGAGGAATCGGCGCCATGCGCCACCATTCCGCCGCCAGTCGAGAAGCTCACGAGTACAACCAATATCCCGATCCATAGCTTCATAATCCGGGCCCGACGCGTTGTTTGGACACTGTTACCCTTGACTAACACCTCACCCGTCAGGCGTCAAACCTATTAAAGTCACGAGCTATCGTGCTCCCAAAACTCGCCGGGCTTGCCGCCGCTGTTGCCTGCGCCAGCGCAATTTGCAAGACTCCGCACCCATGAAATACCGCCGATTCGGCCGCACGGAGCTCTCAATGCCGGTCCTGTCCTGTGGCGGCATGCGATATCAGTATAAATGGTCGGATGTTCCACCGGCCGATATCCCGGCTGAAAACCAAGCCAACCTCGAGGCAACCATCCATCGAGCCGTCGAGTTGGGCATCAACCACATCGAAACCGCACGCGGTTACGGTTCCTCGGAAATGCAGTTGGGAAATGTCCTGCCCAAACTCCCCCGCAAACAAATCTTGGTGCAGACCAAAGTCGCCCCCTATGCCGACCCGGAGGAATTTCTCGCCACCTTCGAGCGATCGATGAAATACCTGCGCCTGGACTACGTCGATCTGCTCGCGCTCCACGGCGTCAACCACGCCCAGTTTCTGGAGTGGGCTCTGAAGCCCAACGGATGCGTTCACGCCGCCCGCAAGCTCCAGCGCGATGGCAGGATCCGTTTCTTGGGATTTTCGACCCACGCCACCACCGACGTGATCCTCCAGGCCATCGCCAGCGATGAGTTCGATTATGTGAACCTCCACTGGTATTTCGTTAACGACCTGAACTGGCCCGCAATCCAAGCCGCCCGTCAGCGGGATATGGGCGTGTTCATCATCAGTCCAAACGACAAGGGCGGAAAACTCTACGCACCGCCAGCCAAGCTCGTGAAGCTGTGCGCACCCCTCACCCCGATGCAGTTCAACGATCTTTACTGCCTCGGTCGGCCTGAGGTCCACACGCTGAGTTGCGGCGCCGCTCGCCCTGCTGACTTCGACGAACACGTCAAAGCCCTCGATCACTACGACCACATCCAGGAAGTCGTGGCGCCCATTGAACAACGGCTGCGGAATGAGATGGAGCGGTTGCTCGGCAAGGACTGGTGTGAAGGCTGGTTCGAGGGTTTGCCCGAATACATGGATGTGCCAGGCCATGTTAACATTAAGGAAATCGTTCGCCTTTGGACTTATGCCAAGGCGCTGGACTTGGTCGATTGGGGCAAGATGCGCTACAACCTGCTGGGCCAGGCGGATCACTGGTTCCCCGGGGAACCGGTCAGCAAGTTAGACGCGAAGACCCTCGACGGCGTCGTTGCCCAGAGCCCCTTCGCCGCTCGCATAGGAGGCATCTTGCGCGAGGCCCACGCCATGCTCTACGAAGCGCCCGTCAAGCGCCTGAGCCAGAGCTGAACGCAGCTACTTCAGATTCTCGGGATTGAGCGCTTTGAGATCCTTGGGGAGGAACACCCCGTCTTGACGGATCAATTCATCGTCAAACCAGATTTCCCCTCCGCCCCATTCGGGACGCTGGATCAGCACCATGTCCCAGTGCACCGCCGAACGGTTCCCGTTGTCGCACTCCTCGTACGCTTGCCCCGGAGTGAAATGCAGCGAACCAGCGATCTTCTCATCGAACAGAATATCGCACATGGGATTGAGGATGTGCGGATTAAACGCCAAAGAGAATTCGCCGACATACCGCGCCCCGGGATCGGTATCGAGGATCTCGTTGAGCCGCCTGGTGTTGCTTGAAGTCGCGTGCGCGATTTTGCCGTCTTCGAACTGCAACCGCACATTATCGAACCGCGATCCGGAGTAGAGCGTAGGCGTATTAAACTGGATCACACCCTGGACAGAATCTTTCACCGGGCAGGAAAAAACCTCGCCATCGGGAATATTCCGCAACCCGGTGCAAGCCTTCGCGCCGATTCCGCGGATGCTAAAGGTTAAGTCCGTCCCCGGGCCCTTCAACCGCACCTGGTCCGCCGAGCGCATCCGCTTCTCAAGCGGAGTCATGGCTCGCGCCATTTTCCGGTAGTCCATGGTGCAAACTTCGAAGTAAAAATCTTCGAAAGCCTCCGTGCTCATGTTGGCGGCTTGGGCCATGCTCGGCGTCGGCCAACGCAGCACCACCCACCGAGTCCGGTTGACGCGATAGTCCAATACCGGACGCATCGTCTTGGAGTAGAGCGCTAGCTTGGCTCCCGGCACATCGGCATTCTCATTGGCATTGGCGCTGCCGCGCACGGCGATGTAAGCGTGCATCTTGCGCATCCGGTAGAGCTCGAGATCCCGCAGAACCGCCGAGTGCTTGCTGTCGGTGTCCCGGATCAACTCGCGGGTGAGCCGCGTATGCCGCGCTTCCACCACCGGGCACGCCCCAGCCCTTCGCACCGCTCGTATCAATTCCACCGCGAAATCATCAGGGACCTCGATCATGTCCAGCAGGACGTGCTCGCCATCCTTCAGCGCGGTTGAATACTCCACAAGCTGTTCGGCCAGTTTGCGATAGCGCGGATCAGTCATATCATTGTTACGAACATAAGGCGTCGGGCATAGAGGGTCGAGCCACAAAACACCTGCCCCGAGTGGTGGATATTTACCCACCGCGCGCGTCGTCAAATCGGATTTGAACACAGTTCAGACGGTAAGAACTGCCCAACGCGTCAGGCATTCTCTGCCTCAATATCCGCGGCACGATGTGGCTGCCGCGCAAATGCGGCAGGGTGCGCAAGAAGCTACAGGAACAACCGGCGCCAAACCCTGCGGATCAGCGGAACCGAGAAATCCAGGGGCTTGGCATACTAGCTGCTCCTCGCTTTCCCATGATAAACGTACGCAATTTCAGCGACCGAAATTGGGTATTGCCCTCCGTGCCCGCGGCTTCTTGCGGGCATACAACGTCCTCCTTATTCCTACCTGAAGCGTCCGCCCAACCGGGTTGACGTCCCACTTAACTTGAGCTGTCGCCTGGCGGTCTCGGCAACGAGGCCGCCAGTTTCCTTTTTCACCCGCCCGCAACTCAACCGCCTCAGCGCGTTTTGGCCAGAGGCACGGCCACCGGCTCGGCGCCAGGATCTGTCGGCGGCAACTGCTTCATCCATACCTCGGCTTCGGGAGGTGTCGTATCAAATGGGTCGTTCAGGTTCAACGACGGCAGCCCTTCCGCGTCCACCACATCCCAGTCCACGAAGTAGCGGATCGCCTGGTGTTTGAGCGCGTGCATGATCCGCGATCGCGCGGCCGCGCGGGTATTGGACGGGGGGGTGCGCAACGCCGCGCTCACCTCTTCGGGCGTAAGCTTCCAAGCCGGCGGGGGACTAGACATGGAAAGTCCCAGCCCGCGGAGCGGGTCGATCTGATGAAACTCCAGGTCCTGTGACCGCAGCCAGGGATCTCGCCAGGTAATGTGCTCGCGTTCGACAAACTCGCGAAACAGCCAGCGTTTGGTGATCCAATCTACCTGGCCCACCAACCGGTCCGGTGCGTTCATGAGCGCGTCCAGGGCGTTCTCCCAGAGTTCCAGCAATGCGTCGGTCTCGGCCTCGCGACCGCGGAACTCGCGTTTGGCAGCAGCAAGAAATTGCAGCAGCAGCTCCAGGGCCGAGGCCCGCCCGCCGCTCGCCAGCGGGACCGTCCACGGTCCATCGGGTTGGTGGGACAGGCTGCGGAAAGTCATCACCGGATCAGCGAGAGCGACCGGCGGCAAAGCCCCCAGTTCCATGAGATCCAGCACCAGGGAGGTGGTGCCCACCTTCAGCGCAAGTGTGGTGGGCAACACGCTCGTGTCGCCGTGGAGCAAGTGCAGGCGTCGGTATTTTCGCGAGTCCGCCAATGGCTCGTCGCGGGTGTTGATGATCGCCCGGTTGAACTGCACCCACTCGAAGAGATCGTTGTTGATGTAGTCCGCACGCTGGCTGATCTGGAAAGCCGCGTCCGCCCCTTGGGCCGAATGATCGCCACGGAACTCCGCCCCAAGCGTTGCGCCCACACGCCCTGCGCTGCTGTAAAGCATCCTCAGCGTGAGGAACGTCAACAGCGAGAGCAGCCCTGTTTCCGAAAGGGGCGCCGACCGGCGCACCAGGTAATTCTCGTGGCAGCCAAATGTCGCTCCGGAGTAGTGATCGACGTTGTTGCGGATGAACCCCGCCTGGTCGCTCAGCCGCAAATCCTTCAGGGCATTCACCAACAGGGCATCACCGGCCCGGTCGTAGAGCAACAAGTCCCGCACCGATAGGCATTCGGGGGTGCAATACTCCAGGTGCCCCATGTCCACATAGGCCCGTCCCCCATTAAAGAGAAATCCGCCGTTCCCTGCCGGCTCGTCCCAATCGCGCTGGTGAGTATCAGGCAACCCGAAGCGGTGACGCTCGAAAATCCAGTTCCGGACACGCCCCACCACGCCGGGAGGCCCGAATTGATCGTTGGTTAAACAACCATACTCGGTCTCCAGACCCACGACGCGGTTCATAGGCCCAACTGCCCCAGGGTCAGATTCTGAAACCGGACGCGCTGAGGCACGTTCCTCGCCAGCCATCCAATCTCAACCACTCGCCCCTGAAGGGCACTTCGCCAGCCCGCTTGACGCTCTGGCTCGGCCACCACGGGGTCCTCAAACGACTTGTTCTCACCCATCAGCCACCAGGCTTGTAGCAAGAGGTCAACCACGCTCCGGCGATCCTGCTTCCCGGGAAGAGACTTGGTCAGCCAAGTCTTGGCAGCCGACTCGGTCGCCGGCACGCTGGCGCAACAGACCACCCCCGAGAGCTGCGATTCGTAAGCGCCATCGAAGTGCACCCGAACCAACGAGTCTCGTTCCGCCACCGCGCTCATTTCGACGAACAGCAACTCGACCAGGAATGGCGCGCTGAAAAGCTGTTCGAACTGCGCCTTGAGCTGCGGGCTCAAGCCAAAACTGATCAGGCGCCGAAGGCTCACGTCCTCGGGCGCGCGCGTGAACGCCTCCAAGTGGGCCGCATCGATGGCGGCTTGCCGGATCTTCTCCAAGTCAGCCGGATGACCCAGCCCTGCCAGGGCGTGGCGATCAAATAGCTCGAATACCTTGGATTGGCCGCTGCCCACGCCGAGTAATACCACGCCCTCGGGCAAACTGACGGCGAACACCGGGGAGCCAGTCTTCAACTGCTCCCGCACGTATTCACGCCGGTTGCCGACCGCTTCGAGCCAACGGTAGGGTTCTTCTGTCATGGCGAGGAAAGGAGGCTGGCCTGTTGGACCGAGTCGATGGCCTGAATGCCCGACGCTCGGAGTACCCGCAGAGTCGCAAAGCTCTCGGCGGCTGGATTGACTCCACCCGTGGCCGAGTCGAACTCAGCTGCGGTCATCAAGAGCCGCAAGGCAAATTGGACCGCCTGGCCGAGCGTCATCTCCTTGGGGCGCGGCTGGCCGAAGCGTTCCTGGAAACTGAGGATGCTCCGTATCGTGCCCGAGCCCGAGCCGGATGCTGCATACGCCACAGCATGAAACTGGGCGCCCAGCGGATCGTAGAAATAAATCTGGGGCGTCGGTGGCGTCGCCGTGGGATCCACTCCCGCGAACAGCGGCATTACCACGCCCACGCCCTGCAACGTCATGGCCAGATTGTCGCGCAGCAACCGGGCCAAGGCGCGCACCTTGGCCGGCAGGCTGAGCGGTTGGAGCTGGCTGCGTCGGTAGTATTCGAAGGACGTTTGCAGCACCCTAGCCATTTCAAAGGCAGTGGCTGGGACTCCGGCAATCGCCAGCAGAGAAGTGTCGTCGATTTCGATGACCTTTTCGACTTGGTCAGTCACGATGATGTTCCCCGCGGTCGCGCGGCGATCGCCGGCCATCAACACCCCTTCGGAAAACTGGAAAGCGAAAACGGTCGTCGCTTGCGTCTGCACCGGCGCATCGGATGCGTTTGGAGCCTGGCCGGGCGCTAGCTGGTGACGCGCCAGCAAGCCGAAGAAATCGCCGGCGATCGCGGCTGAGGGTTCGCTCATGGTCGCTAATTCGGCCTTAGGGCAACTGGGCTTAGTTCACTGCCCGGTGCGCTGGCGATACCGCTTGGCTTGTTCGGGATCCACCTTGCGCATCCGCTTGAGAAGCTCCTCGACATTGGGCTTCTCCACCTTGGGCGCCGATGGTCCCTCGCCCCCACCCCCTCCGGGACCGGGGGCCGTTGGCCGCGTCTTTTGGGATCGGTCTGGCATCATGTTCGTAAAGCTATAATGACATGTCAGGCAACACTTCGCAAATCATCCGGACTTTGAGCCGCGTCCACGGCCAAAGACAGGCGCCGGATTTCCGCCGGATCAAATAGATCCATCAGCGATAGCCGCACCGGACCGCGCGAGCCTTGCAGCGTAACGTGGTCCCATTGGGCGGAAAGGATCGCCTGCCCAAACCGCTGAATGCACTTGCCTCGTATCGCGGCGCGCGTGGTGGCTGGCGGATGCTCCATGGCTGCCCGGACCTCGGTCTCCTCGGGCACGCCAACCATGCCCCCAGCCTGCTCCAAGGCATAGTAAAGCCCGTCAGCCAGGTCCAACCGGTGGTACTCCAGGTCCAAACTCAGCAGCCACGGGTCGTCGTCGGCCAGGTGTTGCTGCGCCTGGAATTCGCGCACCATCGCCAGCTTGGCCGGCCAGTCCAGCCGATTGCGACAGCGCATCCAGTCCGCCTCCAGATCGGTGAGCGCCTTTTCCCATTCCGAGGTGAGCGTCGCGCGGGCTGGACTGCTGAGGTCGCAGAACTCGCGCACCAGCGCCAGGTAGGCCCGCTGCACCGCGATGGCAGTCGAGGCGCGCCGTCCTCCGAGCCGAACTTCCCACTTAAACGAAGGATCGTGGGAAATTGATCGAACTGCCTTCAGCGGATCGGCCAGCCGCGGGTACGCCGCCGACGGCGCAATGGAAATTGCCTCCAGAACCAATGCTGTGGCGCCGACCTTGAGCCAAGTGGCGAAGGGCGTCATGTTCGAGTCGCCAATGATCACGTGAAAACGCCGCCATTGCTCCGGATCGGCGTGCGGTTCATCCCGCGTATTGATCAACGGCCGCCGCTGCATCGTATCCACGCTCTGGAGCTCGGTGAAAAAGTCGCTGCGCTGGGAGATTTGGAACCCGTGTGAAACTAACTGGTCCTCCGCCTCGATGGCGAACTTGCCCGACCCGGCATAGACTTGGCGCGTGACCAGGAAGGCGGTGATCGCTTGCACCAATTTGTCCCAGCCAAGCGCCCGCGGGATTAAATAGTTCTCGTGGCACCCGTAGCTGTGCCCGCGCAGATCGGTATTATTCTTGTAAAGCCGGACGGCCGAACCGCGCTCTTGGGAAAGTTGCCTCGCGCACGCCATGAGGATCCGTTCCCCGGCCCGATCATGGACCATCAATTGCTCGGGGGAACTGCATTCCGGGGTGCAATACTCCGGGTGGGCGTGGTCGTTATAGAGCCGGCCGCCATTTCCCAAAACAATATCGCTCTTGATCTCAAAGTAGGAGAGATCCCGCTGGGCGTCCTGGCTGCTGTAATCGGCCTCGTCGGTATCTTGGCGCAACTCGCGGACGCGAAACCCGCGCATGTCCAGGTGCGGATCCTCGCAATCGTAATCCCAGCGAAAGGCGATGCCGGGCGCGGTAACGCTGCGAACCAGGGCAATCGATTCCGCCACCACATCAACCTCTCCGGGTGCATCGCTGGTGATGCCATACTCGGTTTCCAGCCCAAACTGAATGCGGGGAAGTTTCATCTCAGACGAAGCACCAGCAATACCGGGACAGGCTGCCCAAACTCATCTCGCTCACACACCGCATCCCCATAACACATCACATCGCGATCGTCGCAGCTCCCATTCAGTCCTAGATCACGCCGCTGGCTTGAACCTCCGCCGTCCGAGGGCGGATGGGCGACAACTTGACCACATTGCTCGGGTCGAAGTCCGTTAGCTTGAGCCAATCCTCCGTCAGGTCGGTGGATGGGAAGAGGTCGTTTTCAGCATGCTCGAGCACCAGCGCCGCCAGCAGGTCTTCTCGGGCCAGGAAAGTGTCGGCGCCCGAATCGATGGCTCGCCTGATCGCCAGGCTCTTGGCGCGCTCGACCACTGCGGCTATGATCGCCCCGCTGGCGATATCTCCCCGGTATAACACCTCCCGGCGGCCGCTCCGGTAGACTACCTCCAGGAATTGGTTCTCCTCCGAGTGGGCGTAATGCGCTTGGCTCACTGCCTGCGCCAAGTCCGCACGGGGTTCCGACAACGGCAAGGCGTCGTGGAGATAAATCTCGTAGATGGCCTGGGCGCCAGGCAGGTCGGGCCGGCGCACCCGGATTTTGCGGTCGATTCGGCCCGGACGCAAAATGGCCGGATCGATCAGATCCGCGCGGTTTGAGGCCAAAATCACCACCACGTTCTGCAAGGGCTCCAGCCCGTCCATCTCGGTGCAGAACATGGGCACGATCGTGCTCGACATGTTGTGGAAACGCCCGCCGTGCCGAGTGCCAAGTATCGATTCGGCCTCGTCGATGAACAAAAACGCCAGGGCGCCTTCCCCGGCATGCTCCCGGCACTGGGCGAAAAGATCGCGCACCTGCCGCTCCGATTCGCCCACCCACATGTTGAGGATCTCCGGCCCTTTCACATGCAGGAAGAACTCCGGCCGATCGACGCCGGTTTTCGCCTTGATCTGCTGTCGTAAATTATATGCCGTCGCCTTGCCCAACAGCGTCTTCCCGCAGCCGGGCGGCCCGTGAAGCAGGAAGCCCTTCGGCACGTTATGGTCGAACCGCTTAAAGAGCGCCCGATGCAGGAACGGCAGTTCAATCGTATCCCGGATGGCGCGAACGGCCTCTTCCTGCCCGCCGATGGCCGACCAGGGCAGTTCGGTCACGCGCTCAAGCGAGCGCTCGACGCGCCTCGCGACGCCCACGACTTCCAATGCCACCCGCTGGTTCACGTCCAAACGAATGTCCATCCCGGGCTTGAGCTTTTCCTTGGCCAAGAGATCCGATCGGATGAGCACCAGGGGTGAGAGGCCGCTTTCCTGGCCGATCCTCAAGCGTCCATCAGACAGCAATTCATCGACGCGGACGATCGGGCCGTGGCGATCAAACCCCATGCCCTGGACAATCGCAAAGGCCTCGTTCAGCAGCACCCGCTGCCCAACCTGCAAGCTGGCTAGCGGAATTCTCGGGTCTACACGGCACACGTAGTCCGTCCCGCCGACACACACATGGGCCTGGTCGGGAACCAACCCCAGCAGAAAGGTGCCCACGCGAAACGCCGGAGACCGAAGTTTCTCGATCACCGCGTCCATCTTTTCAAGCGCTTCCCGCGCCTGCTCGTTGACCTCCTCGATCGCCGCGATCCGCTCGCGCAAATAGACCAGGTCGAAGATCGACGCGTGCCGGGGCGGGAGTTTGGTAGCAATCAAGTCTACCAACTGTAGGGTGGAAAGTTTGTCGAGTTCCTCTCGCGACAGGAGTTCGCTCAAAGGTGGGACTGGGCCGCTCTCCGCACCCGTTCGGCTGGCAGGCGCGGCTGCGGTCGGCTTTCTCCGGGACTCAGCCATGCCGAACAGTAATCCACAGTGTTCATTTTGCAAACGTGTCGAGCGAGATTCTTGCCGCCTTGTTTCTACCCTGGTCCCAACCCCGCCCATTCAACCCCCAGCCACCTCGCCGGACCTGTCGACCACTCGCTGGTTCCGTCGAAAACTCCCCGTCAACCGAGTCGGCTGAGCGCACAGGCTCACCTAAGATCAATGGGGAAAATGAGAAACGGAGGAGGCTCCGCCACGAGGATACTCCGCCAAAATCAGACCGGAAGACCCCCTTCGAAGGAAATCGGCGCCGCGGATCCGGAGAACCGCACCGCTTATCCGCCCGCCAGAATCGCCTGCGCCGCCTCCCGCACGCTGGCGGCCAACTGCGCCGGCTTGACTACGGTCGCTTGCCCCCCCCATCCCAGGATCCATCGTTGGATTTCCACCAGGCTCGAGAGCTTGAGCCGCAGCTCCACCCCGCCGTCGGGAAGCTCAGCCAGTTGTTGCGATGGGTGCCATCGCTTCTCCCGAATGTAATCCGCCACCAGCGGCTTGAATCGCACCACCACCTCGAACTCGCCCTGGCCGGAAATCACCCCGAAGCTGTCCCGCAGCCGTTTTTCCAGGGAGAATTTCTTCGGCCGCTCGAACGTCTTCCCGGTGGGCTTCATCTTCTGGATCCTCGCCGGAGCGAAGGTCCGGAGGTCGCGGCGCAAGTGGTCATACGCGAACAGGAACCATTCGCCGTTTATGTTCGCCAGATGGTAAGGATCCACCACCCGTTGCTCGGTTTCTTTTTGCCCGGGTTTGCGGTAGGTCAGGCTCAACTGCTGCCGGTGTGAGGTCGCTCGCGCCAGCGCGTCGAACGTTTGGAGATTGATGATCGGCTCGGCGCTGGTGTGGAAAGAAATTGCTTGTTCCCAATCCGCCAGGTTTAACGACACCGTGTCCGGCAGCGAATCAGCCACCTTCTTCAACGCGCTAATCAACGGCCTCTCGAAGCTCGTTCCTCGATATTGTTGGACCGATTTCTCTGCCACCAGGAGCGCAAACAGCTCACCCTCGGTGATCTGGAGGGTGGGAAACGCGGTGACTTCCTGCGTGTAATAGAATCCGAACTTGCTGCCGTCATACTCCAGCGGCAAACCCAGCCGGTCGCGCATGAAGTCCAAGTCCCGATGAACCGACTTGGTGCAGACCTCCATCTTGGCCGCCAGGGTGCTCGCGTTCGGATAGTCGCCCGCGAGAATCGCCCTGTGAATGCTCATCATCCGCTCCAGCGGCGGACGTGAATGTGGCTGCTGGGTCGACTCTCTAACGCTCCGCGTGGGTTGCTTCTTTCGCTTCATTGCACGGCCCCATCGTTCGAGGATGCGCGTCTGAACCTGCAGGATGGGCTCGCGCCCGTCCTCAGCCGAAAGGATTCTGCCGAAGCCGACCCCGGACCACAGTTACCAGGCAACGGATCGCGGTCGGTCCTTTGAAAACAGCCGCGGTACCAACTCTCCCCACGCATTGCGTCGTAACGATTCAGCGCGAAGAATTCCGTATCAGGCACAGGCCCGCGGACGGGGGCATCCTCTGTGCGCTGCCGATTAGCCCAGCTTGGCGAGCAACTCCTCGTTGGTCTTGTGCTTCTTCAGCGCCGCCAACAGGGTTTCCATGGCCTCGACCGGGTTGAGGTCGACCATCATGCGGCGCAGTTTCCGCACCGCCTCGATCTGCGTCTTCGAAAAAAGTTTCTCTTCCTTGCGCGTTCCGCTCTTGGGGATGTCAATGGCGGGGAACAGGCGCCGGTCGGACAGTTTCCGATCCAGAATCAGTTCCATGTTACCCGTGCCCTTGAACTCTTGGAAGATCAGCTCATCCATTCGCGAGCCGGTATCCACCAGGGCCGTCGCCAGGATCGTCAGCGAGCCGCCCTCTTCGATTTTGCGGGCCGCCGCGAACATCTTGCGCGGAATCTCCAGGGCCCGAGCATCCACACCGCCGGTCATCGTGCGTCCGCTGCCACCGTGCACGCTGTTATAGGCGCGGGCGACGCGAGTGATTGAATCCAGCAGCACGAACACGTCTTTCTTGGTCTCCACCATGCGCCGGCAGCGCTCGATCATGAAACGGGAGAGCCGGACGTGCGTTTCCAAATCCTGGTCGTTTGAGGACGCCACCACTTCGGCCTTCACCGAGCGCTGGAAGTCGGTCACTTCCTCCGGGCGTTCGTCGATGAGCAGCACCATCACGTGCACCTCGGGGTGATTCTCCACCACGGCGTTGGCGATCTGCTTCAAAATGGTAGTCTTGCCGGTGCGGGGCGGGGCGACGATCAAACCGCGCGTCCCCCTGCCGATCGGCGTCACCAGGTCGATGATCCGCGTCTCCAGCAGGTCGGGAGAGGTCTCCAGGCGGAACTTCTCAAAGGGATCGATCGTGGTCAGGTTCTCGAAACGGACCGCCTTGACGTAATCGGCGAACAGCATCCCGTTCACTTCCAGCACATCGCGCAACTGGGGACTGCTGCCTCGGTGCGGGGGTTGCAGGGTGGCCTTGACGTGGCAACCTTCGCGTAAAAAGGCCCTCTTGATGCTATCGGGAGTTACGAAAACATCCACCGGCTTGGGGTGAAAATGGTTCTCGGGGGTGCGGAGAAAGCCGAAGCCTTTTTCCGAAATCTCCAAATTACCGGAACCCACTTCCGGCATGGCTGGCGTACTCATAAATTAATGCTATCGTCGTGTATTCGTGTATGAAAATCCCGGTTCCGGGGCTGTGTTCGATGAAGCAACACTAGACCTGCGAATATTCGGGAGAACCGCCAGCCCGAAGAGGTTTAAAACCTGTTTGAAAAGCCAGTCGGTTAGACCTAAGACGAGATACTTTTAGGCTCAAAGTGCCTCACACGCAACAACAATCTTTTCACGCGCAGATCGCCTGCCGCCCCCAGGTCCGCATGGATTAGCGCCTTACAGACGCAAACCATTTACTGATCACTCAGAGTGGGATCGGCGCCGGAAGAGCCCTCACCCGCCCTTCCGCCTCCGCCCGATTCCGGCGGGACAAGCCGGGCACCCTCTCCCATCGGACGGGCGAGGGCCAGGTTGGACACCAGTGTCGCCTGTCCCGCAGTCTGCTCAGTAGAACCGTATCCGGATGGCCGGGGACACCCGGGGGAAAGAGCCAGGTGGCAGTTTGACCCGTATTCGCAAGCTGCCGTAGTGGTCGTCTGTGACCCGCCTCGGCGTCCTGCGCCTCCAAGGCGGATCGGTGAGTTGTGAGCCAGTGAATCGATGAGTTGACTCAGAGGAGGGGAGGGGACGCGGCGGTTCCTGGGCGGGCCGTCGAACGTGGAGTTCGGAACGCCGTGGGGTAACAGTGGGGGGTCCCTCGGCGAAGTGGCTGTGCCACGCGGTGGGGCGTGGGAGCGGTTGGCGGGCCGGACACTGGTTGTGTTTGTCGCGATCTGTAAGTGGTTGGTAATCAAGCAGGCGATTTTTAGCCGACCGCCGTGGCGCGATGGATCTGGCTGCGCTGGAATTGGTTGCGAAGGAAAATGAAGGGGGGGATATTCTGGGATAAGGGGGGATATTACGGCTTAAGGGGGGATATTCTGGGATCAAGGAAGGATTTTTCCGAATGAGGGAAGGATCGTGCCGAAAGGCTGAAGGACGAAGGCTGAAGGAGGACTGGACGGGATTTGAGATTTCAAATTTGGAATTTGAGATGTGGGCGGGGCGAAGGGCGCACGGTGAGGGGCCGGAAATGCTAAACGTGGGGGGCCGAAGCGCTGGGGTGCCGGGCGAGGTTAGCCGATAACACCGCGCCGAAGAGCCGATATTCAGGGGAGTTACGGAGAATTCTGGTGGCGAGTGGCGAGTGGCGAGAGTGTCCTGAGACGTCCAGAGGGCCGAGAAGGCAACGGAGCGGGGACTGGGCCGGGTTTGTGGGGAGGGGC